>ERZ808240.9-NODE-9-length-248985-cov-31.799434_pt1 | contig 248985 bp, 195 predicted proteins | sample MGYA00521084_ERZ808240 | MGnify/ENA primary metagenome ERZ808240 (study PRJEB31516, sample SAMN03275571) | gut metagenome | biome: mammalia-associated habitat; material: feces | host: Papio cynocephalus | place: Kenya | collected 2012-08-06 ...
AGTTATTGACCTTTCTTCTTTTTATCTATCCAGACACACTTTTTGGGACACTATCCGGACTTGATCTGAAGCTGGAATACTATCACCGCAAGACCGGACTAGGCATATCGGCTGAACTCACGGACTTGTTGGGGACGGCGGAGCCGAGATACTCCTATGTGAGTGACGGTGTCAAACTGGAGTACGACAACCACTACGACAGCCGCAGCCTCATGATAAGCCTGAGCTGGAGTTTCGGGACGCGGCAGCGTCAGCGCCCGGCACGTGCATCCAACACCGAGGAGCGCAGCCGCCTGTGACGGCTTCTTACACTGCCTTTTCACGGCTATTTTCACCTTTTTGAGATTATCGCAAACCCCGCGTACAGAAAAGACCCCGCTTCTTGTACGGAACCGCTTCAGAAACGTGTCCCGTACAGCAGAAGACCAGATTCTGTACCGGAGAGCAGGTGGGAGCGGATTTGCCCAAAAGGGCTCCTACCTGTCGAAGCAATATGCCACAGAGAGGCTCGCAGGGCATGTGCCCCGTTCAGGTGTGAGCCTAAATGCCGGAATCCGCTCCCACCTGCGATGCGCTTCAATGGCTCACGCGCATCCACCTGTTACACTGAAATTCCGCGACAGCCCATGACCGATAGTTTGAGACCTTCTTGAGGGGAGGACATTCGCTCCGTACAGCAGACCCCGCCTTTCCCGTACCAAAGTTGCTTTGTGGGCCGTTTTGTATGGGAAACGGCCTTTTCCCGCACCGAATGCGCATGAAGCGAAAGTGGCTGAGGCTCAACACAAAAGTGATACATCTACAATAGAAACTCTTCGAGATTGTCAGGGCTTATGACTTTGAACGTCGCTTCCGGATACGATCTTGTGAATGTCAACGGGGCGCGGGCCGTCCTTTTCGGATTGAATTTGAACTCAAAGGCCGACAGTTTCCCATCCTCCTCCTCAAGGTAATCAACTTCCTGCTGCTGGGCCGTTCTCCAGAACCAGCCATTGCAAAACCTTCCGCCGTAGCTGTTGGCCTTGACCCTTTCCGACATGATGTAGTTTTCCCACAGCGCCCCGGTATCGTCCCTCAACTCCACCGGATTGAAATTGGCTATTATTGCGTTGCGTATGCCGTTATCGTAGAAGTACACCTTGCGGGAAGACTTCAGTTCGTTCCGGAGATTCCGGCTGAAAGAGCCAAGACGGAAAACAATGTAGCATTTCTCCAGAATATCAATATAATTCTCAACGGTTCCGCTTGACAGTCCACAAATCTGTCCTATCTCATTGTAGGAGACTTGCGAGCCGGCCTGAAAGGCCAGGGCTCGCAGCAATTTCACAAGTTTGTCAGACTTTTTTATCTTGTCGAATGCAAGGATGTCCTTATAAAGATAGTCTTCTGACAGTTCTCTGAGAATCTTTTTTTCATGTCCTGCATTCATGACAACATCCGGGTATGACCCATAAACCAGACGATGAGAGAGCAATCTTTTTTCTTCCAACAATCCATTGTACCCGACCAGTTCACTGAAAGACAGCGGAAACATTTTGTGTTCCCATTTCCTTCCGGTCAGCGGTTCGTTGATTTTGTTGGCAAGCTCGAACGATGAGCTCCCGGTCGCAATGACCTGAACACCCGGAATATTGTCTATGATGAGTTTCAACTTCAGGCCAATATCCGTAATTCGCTGAGCTTCATCGATTATGATTGTTTTCTTGTCACCTATGACAGCCCTCAATCCGGTGGATGATGATTTTTCGAAAAGAGCCTGCACATCCGCCTCATCTCCATTGAGAAAAAGGACTTGTTCTCTGTCTTTGAACAAATCATTCAAGAGCGTCGTTTTCCCGACTTGGCGCGCTCCAAGTATGATTATGGCTTTCCCTTTGCCCAGTTCGTCTGTGATTTCGGGCTCAATAGTTCTTTTTATCATGCTATGTCGATTCTTCGTGAGGCCAAGATACCGAAAATCCCACAAAATCGCAAATTATTATATTATTTTTGAAATTGATTCGAAAAATATTATAATATTTTACAGATGCACCAATTCCGGCCCGCCCCTGCCCGATTCTGTACCGGGACATGCCTGCCAAAACAAGCGTTTCACACAGCGCCCGGTTGACAATCTTGATTTTTATGCCGAATTTTGGGCCGTTATTATCCAAGACGGTCAATGATCACAGAAGAACAGGCCCGGCAGGACATCCGTGAACTGCTGGAATATATAGGAGAAGACCCGGACAGGGTCGGTCTGCAGGGCACTCCAGACAGGATGCTCCGGATGTTCAAGGAGATTTTCAGGGGCTACGACCCGGCAGAGGCTCCGCTCATCACCACCTTTCCCAACGGTCAGGACGGCATCATATACGATGACATGGTGGTGGACAGCGGCACTTTCTACTCTGTATGCGAGCACCACTGCCGCAGTTTTTTCGGAGAATACTGGTTCGCCTATCTTCCCAACCCAAAGGGACGCATCCTGGGACTCTCCAAGATAGGCCGCGTAGTGGACTATTGCTCCTCCCGCCTACAGGTGCAGGAGAGGCTCGTACACGATGTCGTGGACATGCTCACCAAGGCCCTCGGAGATGAGAACCCGCCACGAGGGATGGCCCTGATGATGAAAGGACGGCATCTGTGCAAGGAGGGGCGCGGCTCGCGCAAGAGCGGCGTGATGACCACCACCTGTCTGACCGGAGCATTCCGGACAAGCGCCCGGGTGCGCAGCGAATTCCTGTCCTATATCAAGTGACTATTCCAGCCAGGAGAGGAAATCATCGACCCTGGCACGCGAGACGGTCAACTCCACAGGCGGTGCAGGCTCCATGAATATCCCGAGACGGGAATTTCCCAGTCTGGTGACGCTTTTCACAGCCCCGCGCGAGACTATGCAGCCCCGGGACACCCGGAAAAACATCTCCGGGTCGAGTTCCCCGTCAAGAGAATCTATCGTCATGTCAATCACATACTTGCGGCCATCGGCAGTCATCAGGCAATTGGACTTGCCCTCGGAGAAAAAGCATGCCACATCCGATATCCGCACCGGAATGATCCTCTCCCCTATCTTGACTATCACGCGCTCGCGGTACTGCTTCTTCTCACCTAACCCGAGCCGGGACAGCAGGGCGCCTATGTCGCCAGCCCCCGGAGAAGCCGCCCGCTCCCGGCATCTCCCGACTGCCCTTTCCAAAGCGGAATTGTCATAAGGCTTGAGCAGATAGTCGATGCTCCCGGCCTCGAAAGCCTTGATGGCGTACGAATCATAAGCCGTAGTCATGATGACCTGCGAGGATATTTTGCGCTGACGGAATATCTCGAAACAGTTGCCGTCAGAGAGTTCCACATCCATGAATATGATGTCAGGCGAGGGATTGGCATCAAGCCAGCTCAGCGTTGACATCACGGAGTCCGTCATGCCCACGATGCTCAGCCCCGGGAACAGGGTCTCTATCTTACGCGCAAGCCGGGTGCGCGCCATGGCTTCGTCTTCAACTATCAGAACTGTCATAACAAAGGGAGTTTTACCGAATATAGTCCAGATTCCGACTCGACCTTGACGGCCCTGCCGGAAATGTCCTCATACTGCCTGCGCAGATACTTCAGCCCCAGGCCGGTGGAATCAGCGCCGGAGAGTTTGGGGCATATATTGTTCGTCACCATTACAGCGGTCTCGTCCGCCACCACCGAGATGCGCAGAGGTGACTGGACACTGACGGCATTGTGTTTGAACGCGTTCTCGATAAGAAGCTGGACACTGCACGGTACAACCCTTCCCGACAGGCAGCGCTCCGGAATATCCACCTTCAGGACAAAGCCTTCCGGGAAACGGACCTTGAGAAGCCCGACATAGTCCTCCACGAAGACCATCTCCTCCCTCAGGCTCACCAGAGTCTCCTCCTCGTGCCTGAGCATATACCGGTAGATCTCGGCAAGTTTGTGGGTGTATCGGCTCGCCTCGGAGGGCGACTGCTCCTGTATCAGGCAGTCCAGCACATTGAGGGAGTTGAAGAGAAAGTGGGGATTGACCTGCTGCTTGAGCTTCATGTAGCGGAACAGGGCAAGGTTGGCTTTCTCCGCCTCCTTTTCGGCCTGCTCCCGGGAACGGATGGCGTACTCGGCCACCCATACGATGATCACGCAGCTGAATATATAATCGAGAAGGATCTCTATCATGAAAGTGCGTGGTCCCTGGAAGCCGGACACGGCGAACATCAGTATGAGCCGGACAATTATAATAAGCACGAAAGCAAACAGAAGCCAGCGCAGGTTGCGCCCGTCGCCGGCACCGGGACCTCTGGATCCGAAGCGCGAGGCGCACAGTTCAGTGCTCCAGCCCAGAATCTCAGTACAGATCAACGTGGAAAGAGGATGCACCACAGTGACAGGGAGAGGAATCAGAGACAGCAGCGAGGCGAGCCCCATCCCGACACCGAAGCCCACAATGTTGACGAGGATCACGGCTATCGCCATGAAGGGCATGCTCACCCTGCGTCTCAGGCACAGCATCACGATCATGAACATCGTGAGCAGGGTCAACATCAGATCATCCGCAATGCCAGTGGCGTAGCAGACAAATGACACCAATGCGTGGAGGGCGGCAAAGACGTGTATCAACCAGCTGTTTTTCGAAATAATCATAATAATCACCGTGAAGGTAACTATAAATCTTCAAAATACAACCGCTCATCCCGAAATCCGCGCAATTCGTCTCCACCGTCTTTCTTGAAAATATAATTATTCGTTTATTTGCTCACCAACATGATAATGACACTATAATGCAACAGCGTAAATTAAGTTTCTGGCAGATGTGGAATCTGAGCTTCGGTTTTTTCGGAGTCCAGATAGCCTATGCTCTCCAGAGCGCCAACATAAGCAGGATTTTCGCCACCCTCGGAGCCGATCCGCACCAGCTCAGCTTCTTCTGGATACTGCCCCCGCTGATGGGCATGATCGTCCAGCCGCTGATCGGAAAGTGGTCCGACAGGACATGGTGCAGGATGGGACGGCGCAAACCGTACCTGCTCGCCGGGGCGGTGACGGCAGTGGCGGTGATGGCACTGCTTCCCAATGCCGGGAATCTGGATTTCTCCGCCCGTGTGTTCCTGGGGCTCAACGGGGCGATGTGGTTCGGCCTGTTCTCCCTGATTTTCCTTGATACATCAATCAATGTCGCGATGCAGCCGTTCAAGATGATGGTGGGCGACATGGTGGACGAGTCCCAGAAAGCTCAAGCCTATTCAATACAGTCCCTGCTCTGCAACGCAGGCAGTCTGGTCGGCTACCTCTTCCCTATTTTCTTCACCTGGATAGGCATAGCCAACACGGCCCCGAAAGGGCAGATACCGCCGTCCGTGATATGGAGTTTCTACTGCGGGGCGCTGATATTGATCGCCTGCGTGTTGTTCACTTTCTTGAAAGTCAAGGAGATGTCTCCAGCGGAGTATGCCAGTTTCCACGGGATTGACCCGCAGAAGCAGGACGCGTCCGGCACAGGGCTCGTGCAGCTGCTGCTCCATGCCCCGAAGACATTCTGGACCGTGGGGCTGGTGCAGTTTTTCTGCTGGGCGGCGTTCATGTACATGTGGACCTACTCCAACGGAGCCGTGGCCCGCAACTGCTGGGACAGCACCGACCCTTCGTCGCCGGGCTATCAGGCTGCCGGCAACTGGATAGGGGTGGCGTTTGCCGTATAGGCTGTTGGTTCTATCATCTGGGCCATAGTCATCCCGAGGTTCCGCTCGCTCAAGACCGCCTACGCCGTCAGCCTGCTCATCGGGGCAGCCGGGTTCATCTCCGTGGCGTTCGTCCATGACCAGTACCTGCTCCTCGGCTCATACCTGCTCATCGGGGCAGCCTGGGCCGCGATGCTCGCGATACCGTTCACCCTGCTGACCAACTCGCTCTCCGGGGAACACCTCGGAAGCTATCTGGGCCTTTTCAACTGCACCATCTGCCTGCCGCAGATCGCGGCCGCCGCCCTGGGAGGCTGCATATTGAGACTCGTCGGCGGGGTGCAGGCCAACATGCTGATAATCGCAGGGGTGCTGCTCATCTGCGGATGCGCGGCCACAGCCCTCGTAAAAGAACACAACTCTAGTAACTAACCATTCAATATCAAATGAAAAGAATCCTAACTCTCCTTGCGGCAGCCGCCATCAGCGCGGTGATGTCCGCCAACGTATCGGCCCAGAGCGGCGGATACGAGGTCAAGGGCACAGTTGCCGACCAGGCAGGGCCGGTCGTGGGGGCCACGGTGATGGAACCGGGCACCTCCACAGGCACAACCACAGATCTGGACGGCAATTTCAGCCTGAAAGTATCCTCAGCCTCCGCCACGGTGGAGGTCAGCTGCATCGGATACACCACCCTCACATTCAAGGCTTCCCAGCTTCCCGCCAGGATCGTCCTTAAGGAAGACAGCGAATTCATCGACGAAGTCGTCGTGATCGGCTACGGCACTGTCCGCAAGAGCGACATGACCGGCTCCGTTTCAGCTGTCAAGGCCGATCAGCTCAACAAGGGCGTCATCACATCCCCTGCCGACATGCTCCAGGGCAAGACCGCAGGCGTGGTAGTGACCGCAGGTGATGGTGCCCCGGGCTCCAGCAGCACCATCCGCATCCGAGGCGGCTCATCCCTCAAGGCCAACAACAACCCTCTCATCGTAGTGGACGGCCTGCCTCTGTCCGAGACCGCCATCAGCGGCGTGTCCGATGCGCTCGCATCCATCAACCCCAACGACATCGAGACTTTCACCGTCCTCAAGGACGCCTCCGCCACCGCCATCTACGGTTCGAGAGCATCCAACGGCGTCATCATGATCACGACCAAGAAAGGCTCCAGGACCAAGGGACTGCACGTCAGCGCGGATGCCACGATGTCCGTCAGCCAGAACACAAAATATGTCGATGTGCTTGACGGGGACGAGATGCGCGAACTCATGAAGTGGTACCTCGGCGACCAGGGAGAAGCCTACAAGGCGCTCGGAAGCGAGAACACCGACTGGCAGAAAGAGATCTTCCAGCTCGGAAAGAGCCTTGACGGCAACGTGGCCCTGTCCGGTAAAGTGGGTGGGTCACGGCTGTTCAGCATGCCGTTCCGCGTATCGCTCGGCTACCACAACCAGGACGGTACCCTCAAGACATCCAGCTTCAAACGCGAGACCCTCGCCCTCAACCTCACCCCGACCCTCTTTGACGAGCACCTCACCATCAACCTCAACGGCAAGGGGATGAACATGGACAACCGCTTCGCAAACCAGGACGCCATCGGCAACGCCGTCAAGATGGACCCGACCCAGCCTGTCTACGACAGCAGCGAGAACGGGCTCAACGGCCTGTTCTGGTGGAACAACGGCAAGGGCACCCCTACCATCGACAACGCCAACACCATGGCCATACAGAACCCTGTCGCGTTGCTCAACGACAAGAAGGACATCTCCAACGCCAAGCGCTTCATCGGCAACGCGCAGTTCAACTATAAGGTGCACGGCCTCGAAGACCTCCAGCTTAACCTCAACCTCGGCCTAGACTGGTCGAAATCCAACGGCACCGTGGACATCACCCCCGGCTCGGAGCAGTCTTTCCACGCCAAGCAGCAGTCAGGCTCCGGCTCGCACTCCGACTACAGCCAGAAGAAGATCGACAAGACCCTCGAGTTCTACGCCCAGTACAACAAGCAGCTGGGCAAGCACAGCTTCAACGCCATGGCAGGTTACTCATGGCAGCACTTCTACAACGAGACCTTCAACGTGGCCTACAAGGCGGACGGCACTCTCCCGAGCGACGCAAGCTACTATCTGAGCAACCCTAACACCTTCAAGACGGAGTACTTCCTCGTGTCGTTCTTCGGCAGGGTCAACTACAGCTGGGACGAAAGGCTCCTGCTCACAGCGACCCTCCGCAACGACGGCACTTCACGTTTCTCCAACAACAAGTGGGGCCTCTTCCCTTCCGTGGCCGCCAGCTACAACTTCGGCAAAGAGGACTTCGTCTGCGACAGCGACATCCTCTCGGCCCTCAAGCTCCGCCTCAGCTATGGACAGACCGGACAGCAGGACCTCCAGTCAGGCAACTACCCTACCCTGGCCTCATACAAGTACAACACCAACCAGTCGATGTACCACTTCGGCCAGACCATGATCATCCCTATCACCCCGCTCGGATACAACGCCGACCTGAAATGGGAGACCACCACGACCTACAATGTCGGTGTTGACTACGGCTTCCTCTCCGACCGCATCAGCGGAAGCGTCGATCTGTACAAGCGCGACACCAAGGACCTGCTCAACCGCACTCCTGTGGCTGCCGGGGCCAACCTGTCCAACTATCTTGACGCCAACATCGGAAACCTGACCAACAAGGGTTTGGAGTTCGAAATCAACGCCATCCCTGTCCAGACACGCGACTGGAGCTGGACTCTCGGCTTCAACGCATCCTACAACAAGACCGTCATCACCAAGCTCACCACCGATGACGAGCGTGCGGACTACTACGGCATCACCACGGGCGGCATCTCCGGAGGTACCGGCAACACCATCCAGGTGCACCAGACCGGGCACGCCCCTAACTCTTTCTTCGTATACCAGCAGGTGTACGACACCGACGGCAACCCTATCGAAGGAGCATACGTGGACCGCAACGGGGACGGCAAGATCAGCACCGCCGACAAGTACTGCTACAAAAAGGCCGCTCCGGACTGGACATTCGGATTCAACACCTCCCTCTCATGGAAGGAGTGGACACTCGCGATGAGCGCGCACGCCAATGTCGGCAACTATGTCTACAACAACGTCGAGTCTGACTGCGACCTGCTCACCGACCTGTGGACCAACGGCTTCGTAAGCAACCGCTACAGCACCGCAAAGAAGCACAACTTCGCCAGCTTCGCGCAGTACTTCTCCGACCTCTATGTGCAGGACGCCTCATTCCTTAAGATCGACAACATCACCCTGAGCCGCAGCTTCAGCCTCAACCAGGGGAAGGCTGTCCCGATGAGCTTCAACGTCTTCGCCACAGTGCAGAACGTCGCCTGCCTCACCGGCTACAACGGCATCGACCCGGAGATCTTCTCCGGCATTGACAACAACATGTACCCGAGGCCTCGCACCTGGATACTTGGTGTCAAGTTCAACTTCTAATCATCGAAAACAATGAAAAAGATAAAGATAATATCTCTGGCCCTTGCGGCCTGCCTGACGGGAGGCCTCGCCTCCTCCTGCGTCGGCGACCTCAACGTCACGCCGATCGACCCCAACACCGTCCTTCCGGAGGATGTCCTCAACAGCCAGGACGCATTCACGGCCCTGCTCTCAAAATGCTACCAGGGACTTTCCTGCTCAGCATCCGACGGTCCAGACAGCGACCCTGACATCGAGGGCGTGGACGGCGGATACGGCCAGTACATGAGAGCCCTGTTCAACATGCAGGAACTCACCACCGATGTGGCCACCTGCTGCTGGAACGACGGCAACCTTTTCGACATCCACAACCTGAGTTGGAACTCCTCCAACGAGTTCGTGCTGTCGATGTACTACCGCATCTTCTTCCAGATAAGCCTCTGCAACGAGTTCATCCGCCGCTCCAACGCCACGGAGATCAGCGGCTACGACCTCAAGGCTGCGTATATAGCCGAGGCTCGTGCGCTCAGGCTCTTCAGCTACTACCACGCCATCGACATGTTCGGCAACGTGCCTTTCTCCACCGAGAACGACTCCGTAGGCTCCACCGGGCCTCAGCAGATCTCCCGTCCGGACCTTTTCGCCTGGATGGAGACAGAAGCTCTTGACCTGCTGAACGGGACCGACCTCGCCGAGCCGGGCAAGAACGAATACGGCCGCTGCGACAAGGGACTCGTGCAGATGATCCTCGCAAAACTTTACCTCAACGCCGAGGTATGGGCCGGAACCCCGAGATATGAGGATGCCGCAAAAGTATGCCAGCAGATCATCAGCGAATACCCTCTGCACACCACGAGCAGCGGCAAGTACAGCGCATGGCAGGAGCTCTTCTGCGCTGACAACCACCTCTGGACAGCCAACACCACATATAGTGGTGACGAGATCATCTTCGCCGTCGAGCAGGACGGCATCCTGACCCGCTCCTACGGCTGCACCAACTTCCTGATCTTCGCAAGCACCGGCGCAAAGAAGCCTATGGACGCTTCCGCCATCGGCATCAGCTCCGGATGGGGCGGACTCTCACTGACAGGAGCGTTCACCAGCAAGTTCGAGGACGGTGACGCCCGCGCCACCTTCTTCAAGGACCCGCAGTACGAGCAGTACATCGACGCTCTCCGCCGCGAGTCTGACAGCTGGTCAAACGGCTGGAAGTCCATGAAGTTCCTCAACATCAACCATGACGGAAGCGCGGCCCAGAACGCCGGCTTCGTGGACACTGACTGGCCTGTATTCCGCAGCGCTGACGCATACCTGATGTATGCCGAGTGCGCAGCCCGCGGAGCCGCCGACAAGGCTTTGGGACAGGAATACCTCAACGCCGTACGCTCAAGAGCCGGAGTGGGATCTCTCACCCTCACCCTTGACAACATCATCGATGAGCGCGCCCGCGAGCTCTACTACGAGGGCTTCCGCCGTCAGGATCTCATCCGTTTCGGCCTCTTCACGTCTGACAAATACCTTTGGGAGTTCAAGGGCGGAGTCAGGGAAGGCAAGGCGGTAGACGATCACTTCAACCTCTTCCCTCTCACTGCGGGAGATGTCAACGCCAACGGCAACCTCAAACAGAACCCTGGATATTAGAATACAATGAAAAAGTTTATATACAGCACTTTGGCACTTTTCGCCGGTCTCTGCGCAGCATCCTGCACGCAGAGTGAAGAACTTGCCACATACGACCCGGACAAGGTCGTCGCGCCGACGCTGGGCAATGTCAGCGGCATCAGCCTCTCCGCCGACGGGGATGACGTGACCATAGAATTCGGCAAGGCCGATTTCGGCCTGTCCGTCTCCGACACCTACACCCTCTACGCCTCTTCATCCGAGTCTTTTGACAAGGAGGAAAAAGTAGGGGCCAGCATAGCTGACGGAAAGATCACCATCAAACAGTCAGCGCTCAACAGCCTCATCCTCAACCTTGAGGGACAGCCTGGAGAGTCATTCACCCTCTACTTGAGGCTCTCAGGCTTCATGACCAACGACAAGAATTCGGCCATCGAGAAGACCCTGACGTACTCCAACATCGTCTCTGCCGCGTTCGTGCCTTACAACCAGAACGTTCTCGACAAGGATGCCTATGAGCACATCTGGGTACAAGGCTCATACTGCGACTGGTCGCATGACAAGAGCCAGTTCCTGTACAACTACAGCAAGGACGGGGTGAAATACACAGGAGTGATCGACTTCGGCAGCAAAGCCTCCGAGGGCATCAAGTTCACCGGAACCGGCTCATGGGACGATGCCACCAACTGGGGCTCGGCCGACAGCGGCGAAGAGGCTGAAGCCGGCTCGATCCAGCTTGTCTCCGGCGGCGGCTCCAAGAACATCGTCTGCTACAGCAAGCGCTTCTACATGTTCTCATTCGACCGCAAGACGCTCGTGCTCACCAAGGAGTGGGGAGCCAACAGCATAGGCATCGTGGGCACCATCAACGGATGGGGAAGTTCCCCGGACATAGAGATGAACTACAACAAGGACTATGTCCGCTTCTGGGCCGACCTCGAGACGACCCAGGACGAGGAAGTCAAGCTCCGCGCCGACTCCGACTGGGCCCTCAACTGGGGAGTGGACGGCAAGGAGGGAGGCGACAACATAAAGCTCGCCCCTGGCAAGTACCGCGTCTACCTCGACCTCAACAAGGGAACCCTTGAGTTCAACGAGAAGATGTTCGGCAAGGAAGAACCTACAGCCGACAGCAAATAGTTTCCTTTTTTTTCGGATGCGTCCGGGCCGATAACCCGGATGCATCTGATTTTATTATCTTTACACCATGATAAGATTCCGTTTCTCCCTTGCTCTGCTGCTTGCGCTCTCTCTTGTATTCGCGGGCTGCGACAAGAAAGGCGCCGCTCCAGTGGAACCGCCCGCACCGCAGATTCCCGAAAGTAGCGGAGAGTCCGGCATCAGCTACCAGATTCTTGTCTACTCCTTTGCGGACAGCGATTCTGACGGCTGCGGAGACTTCAAGGGCATAGAGCAGAGGCTTGACTACCTCAAGCAGATGGGTGTGCAGGCCCTGTGGCTCTCGCCCATCCACAAAGCGGCATCCTATCACGGATATGACGTGCTCGACTACTCGAGCATCGACCCTGATTTCGGAAGCGAGGAGGACTTCAAATCCCTTCTGGACGCGGCCCACGCCAAAGGAATCAAGATCTACTTAGACTACGTGCTCAACCACACGTCCAGAGACCACCAGTGGTTCCTGGACGCCAAGTCCAGCCCGGACAGCAGATACCGGGACTGGTACATATTCTCCGACAGCCCGCAGGAAGACATAAGGGACGGGAAGATAGCCATGATCTCCACAGAGGGTGCCGCCGGCTACGACTCCGGGCAGTGGTTCCCTGCAATCAGCGGGGGCAAGCAGGAAAAACTCAGATTCACCCTGAAGCTGGACTCCTACCGCAAACCGTCAGAACTGACCGTGGAAAAGACGGAAAACATAGAGAATGAAGGCTCGGCTGACAGCGGCGTCTGGCTCTATTATGGAGACGACAAGCTCGCTCAATTCTACACTTCAGATGAAAGCACCTGCACACTGTCTCTGGAAATGACGAGTGACTGGGGCATTCTCGTCAGGACAAGCACCAGTGAATGGGGTTCACACAAATACGGAGCGCCTTCAGGCCACAACCACATGGTCTGGGGTCAGCCGCTACAGCTGTCCAACAGCGACAGTCAGGACATCCTGCTGCCGGACATGAGCTCCACCATGTACCACTCGCACTTCTGGACCGCCTGGTTCGCCGACCTCAATTACGGCCCGGCCTCCAGTTGCGAGGAATCCGGGCCCTTCAAGGCCGTGTGCGAGTCCGCCGACAAGTGGATAAGGCTCGGCGTGGACGGATTCCGCCTGGACGCTGTCAAGCACATCTACCACAATGCCGGCTCGGACGAGAATCCGACATTTCTCAAGAAATTTTACGATCACTGCAATGCAACCTATAAGGCCGCCGGGGGCAGCGGCGAATTCTACATGGTCGGGGAGCAATTCAGCACGGCATCAGAGGTCGCACCATACTACAAGGGCCTGCCCGCCTTTTTTGAATTCAGTTTCTGGTGGACTCTGCGTGATGCTGTCAACAGCGGCCGCGGCAGCTCTTTCGTAGCTGACATCCAGGGATTCACCTCTCAATACGCCAAATACAGACCCGACTACATCGAGGCCACCAAGCTCTCCAACCATGACGAAGACAGAGCCGGCAACGATCTGGGCAGAGACCGCGACAAGATGAAGCTCGCCGGCGCGGTGCTCCTGACCGCCGGAGGACAGCCGTACATCTATCAAGGCGAGGAGCTGGGCTACTGGGGAAGCAAGTCAGGCGGAGACGAATTTGTACGCACCCCGATCATGTGGACCTCGGACGGCTCTGGACTCGCATCCGCAAGGCTTACGGGCAAGATTGACAAATCCATGCTGACCGGCGAAATCTCCGTGGAGAAACAGGAGCGGGACAGCGGGTCCGTACTCTCCCTCTACCGCAAATTCGGAGAACTCCGTGACCGCTACAAAGCCCTGGCCAAAGGCAGCTTTGAATACTGCCCGGCCGCTGCGGCAAACCCTTCCGCTGCGGCATGGTACCGCGAATACGATGGGCAGCGCATCCTCGTGGTGCACAACTTCGGCCCGGGCCTTGTCAATATCACTTTCTCCTCAGACAAACTTGACAACATGATCGGCTCCAACGGCAGCGCCTCCGTCAAAGGGGAAAGACTCAGTCTCGGAGCATATTCCTCAGCCCTGTTCCTGCAATGACAATAAACACCAAGACAATGAAACGCATATTCCTTTTACTTGCCACAGCCGTCCTCGCATTCTCCTGCACGGACAGGAAAGCCCCGGAGACGGATTCCGCCTACCCTGCGGACGCGACGGTATACGAACTCAACGTCCGTCAGATGACTCCGGAGGGGACCTTTGCCGCAGCGGCGGAACATCTGGCCTCCATAAAAGACCTCGGGGTGGACATCGTATGGGTGATGCCGCCGTATCCTATCGGGGAGAAGGGCCGCAAGGGCAGTCTCGGCTCATATTATGCTGTACGCGACTACTGCGACATCAACCCGGAGTTCGGCACGCTCCAGGACTTCGACGCCTTCCTCGACAAGGCGCATGAACTCGGGCTCAAGGTGATTCTCGACTGGGTGGCCAACCACACGGCCCCGGACCACCCGTGGGTCACGGAAAAAGACCCGGACTGGTATGTGCGCGACAAAGATGGCAACACCATAGTGGAATATGACTGGACCGACATCGCAAAGCTCAACTATGCCAACCCCGACATGCGCCGGGAGATGGAGAAGAGCATGCAGTTCTGGATAGACCGCGGAGTGGACGGCTTCCGCTGCGACGTGGCCTACAAGGTGCCGGAAGATTTCTGGAAACCTGTCATCAGCCGCCTCAGGGAGAGCTGCTCCCGCAAGTTGTATTTCCTCGCCGAGGGAGAGGAAACCTGGCTGCACGCCGCCGGATTCGACGCCACCTATGCCTGGAAACTGCACCACATGCTCAACAGCATAGCACAGGGCAAGGCCGACTCCGACAGCCTCAAAGCCTACATCGACTGGAATGCCGGCAACTACCCCTCCGGTGCCATGAGGCTCTGTTTCACCTCCAACCACGATGAGAACTCCTGGTCCGGTACAGAGTTCGAGCGCATGGGAGACGCCTGGCAGGCCATGGCCGTGCTCTGCTGGACTCTCCCCTCTTCGCAACCATTGATCTACACCGGCCAGGAGATAGGCTACGACCACCGTTTCGAGTTCTTCGAGAAAGACCCGATCCCCGAATGGAAGACCAACTCATTTACCGAATTCTACCGTTACCTCAACACCCTCAGGCACGATCATCCTTCACTTTACGCAGGTGAGGGAAAGTATGAACTGCTCTCCACAGAAGGCAACACTTTCGTCTTCTCAAGGACTCTGGGAGACGACAGCGTCACAGTGAGCGTGCAGCTCGAAGCCCCGTGGAAATGGAGCATCAGCAGCGGAAGCGACCGCATCTCCCATCTGGAGCCGCCGTGCTGGTGGACCGGGATGCGCACCCCTCTCCAGCTCATGGTCAACGGGGATGACATCTCAAGCTACAGCCTCGCCATAGAAGAGGGCAACGGAGTCAACATCAAAGAAATCCACAAGGCCGAAAGTCCTGATTATCTTTTCGTGGACATTGAGATCGCCGCCGATGCCGCCCCGGGAAGAAGGTGGCTGGTATTCAGCCGGGAGGGGGACAGATTCCGCGTCCCCTACGATATCCTCGAACGCCGTGAAGGCTCGGTGCAGCGGCGCGGGTTCGGTACATCCGACGCCATCTACCTGATAATGCCGGACCGCTTCGTCAACTCCGACAAGACCAACGACAACTCCCCTCTCACTACGGAAAAAGCTGACAGCAAGGCCTTCTTCGGCAGGCACGGTGGCGACATACAGGGCATAATCGACCAGCTGGACTACATCTCCGGCCTCGGTATGACGGGCATCTGGTGCACACCCCTCCTTGAGGACGACGAGCCGTCGAGCTCATACCACGGCTACGCCTGCACCGACTACTACAAGATAGACCCCCGCTTCGGCAGCAACTTCAAATACCGCGAACTCGTCCGCGAGGCCCATTCCAGAGGCCTCGGGATGATCATGGACATAGTGACCAACCACTGCGGAGACGCCCACTGGTGGATGGAGGATCTCCCGTTCCGGGACTGGGTGCACCAGTGGCCGGAATACACCCATTCCAACTGCGCGTTCTCGGCCCAGAACGACCCGTACTGCTCGAAACTCGACCATGAGAACATGGTCGGCGGCTGGTTTGACACCAGCATGGTGGACATGAACCTCGACAACCCCTATCTCCTGCAGTATTTCAAGCAATGGGCCGTCTGGTGGACAGAATGGGCCGACCTTGACGGGCTCAGGGTGGACACCTACCCGTACAACGAGAAAGAACCGATGTCCGAATGGTGCAAGGCCCTGATGCACGAATACCCTGACTACAACATCGTAGGCGAGGTGTGGTCGTCCAACGTGCCGCAGGTCGCCTACTGGCAGGCTGACAACCCCAACAGGGACGGGTTCAACTCGCACCTCCCGTCGATAATGGACTTCTGCCTGATGGATGCGGTCCGCTCCAGCATCAACACCGACAATGAAGACTGGGACAACGGCATCACCAAAGTCTACGACTCCATGGCCAATGACTTCTACATCACCGACCCGGACAATATGATGGTGTTCCCCGGCAACCACGACACCGACCGCATAGGGGACGTGGTCCGCAAAGACCCCGCAAAACTGAAACTCGTGATGAGCCTCATGGCCACGGTGCGCGGGTTTCCGCAGATCTTCGCCGGAGACGAGATGATGGCCGTCTCGGATGACCTCTCCCAGGGCCACGGAGGCCTCAGGGTGATGTTTCCTCTGGACTGGGAGTCCGATCCTGTCTCCAAAGACCTGCACGACTACGTGAGCACACTCTTCAAATGGAGAAAGACCTCCGATGCCGTGCACCACGGCAAGACTCTGCATTTCCTCAGCCGTGACAACACCTACGCCTTCTTCCGATACACAGGCAGCGAAGCCGTGTTCGTGTACCTCAACAACAACAGCACCCCACGCATCATCCCTTGGACAGATTATGCGGAGATCACCTCATCCCTCAAGGGAAAAGGACGCAACATAATGGACGGCAGCGAATTCCATCCCGAGAACTGTCAAGTGCCAGCCAAATCAAGCTTAATCATAGAATTCAAATGAACAGACTGAAATACCTCTTCGCGGCAGCCTGCCTCGCCGGCGCCTGCTCCGCACCTGTAAGCAAATTCGCCGAGAGTGAAGCCTTGGACTCACCTGACAGCACTCTCCACCTGTCTTTCTCCATTGAAGACGGCATCCCGATGTACTCCCTGCAGAAGAACGGCAAGGATGTAGTGCTCCCGAGCCGTCTGGGCTTCGAGATGCGCGGCACGGTGAAATCCGAGAAGATAGACATCACGGGAGACGACATCAGCAAGACCGACGCCCTCCCGGGATACTTCATGGACAGGGACTTCGAGCTTGTATCCAGCAGACGTGACAGTCTGGACGAGACCTGGGAGCCGGTATGGGGCGAGGAGTCAAGCATACGCAACCACTACAACGAACTCCTTGTCAGTCTGCGTCAGAAAGAAAGCGGACGCAGGATGGATGTGCGCTTCCGCCTCTTCGATGACGGACTCGGATTCAGATACGAGTTCCCCAACGGGCAACCCATGGTATATTTCGTCATCAAGGAAGAACTCACCGAGTTCGCCATGGCCGGTGACCACATGAGCTGGTGGATTCCTGGAGACTATGACACCCAGGAATACGAGTACGGCGAGTGCCGCCTGTCCGAGATCAGCTCCCGTTTCAAAGAGCAGGTGTGCGGCAACAGCTCACAGACCCTCTTCAGCACCTCAGGAGTGCAGACCTCCCTGCAGATGAAGACCGATGACGGACTTTACATCAACATCCACGAGGCGGCCCTAGTAGACTACCCGTGCATGCATCTGCTCGTGGACGGCAGGACGCACAAGCTCCGCTCATTCCTCACCCCGGACGCACAAGGATGGAAAGGCTACATGCAGACCCCGTGCACAACCCCGTGGAGGACGGTCCAGGTGGCCGAATCAGCCGAGAAGCAGCTTGCCAGCCGCCTCGTGCTCAATCTCAACGAACCATGCGCCTACGAGGACGTCAGCTGGATAAAACCGGTCAAATACATGGGCGTATGGTGGGAGATGATAGCCGGCAAGGGCAGCTGGTCCTACACCGACGTCCCTTCCGTCAAACTTGACAGTTTCGACTATAACTCCGCCAAACCGAACGGACGCCACAGCGCCAACAACACCAATGTCCGCCGCTACATCGACTTCGCGGCGGAAAACGGCTTCGACGCTCTCCTCGTGGAAGGCTGGAACATCGGCTGGGAGGACTGGGCCAACTGCAGCAAAGACTACGTCTTCGACTTCGTCACCCCATACCCGGACTTCGACATCAAGGCGCTCAACGAATACGCCCGCAGCAAAGGCATAAGGCTCATGATGCACCACGAGACATCAAGTTCAGTGCGCAACTACGAGCGCCACCTCGAAGCTGCCTACAACCTGATGGACAAGTACGGCTACAACGCCGTAAAATCGGGATACGTGGGCGACATCCTCCCGCGCGGCGAGCACCACTACGGCCAGTGGATGGTGAACCACTACCTCTATGCCGTCACCGAGGCCGCAAAGCACCATATCATGGTCAATGCACACGAGGCCGTACGCCCTACAGGCCTCTGCCGGACATACCCCAACCTCATAGGCAACGAATCCGCCCGCGGCACGGAATACCAGGCCTTCGGAGGCACCACTCCAAAGCATGTGACCATACTGCCGTTCACACGCCTCAACGGCGGCCCTATGGACTTCACCCCGGGCATCTTCGAGCAGAATCTCAAGGAATGGTGCGGCAACGACTCCCACGTCAACGCCACCATCGCCAACCAGCTCGGCCTCTACCTCACCATGTACTCCCCTCTTCAGATGGCAGCCGACACCCCAGAGCACTACTCCCGCTTCATGGACGCCTTCCAGTTCATCAAGGACGTGGCGGTGGACTGGAGCGAGAGCCGCTACCTCTTCGCCGAGCCGGGAGACTATGTCATCGTGGCCAGGAAAGCCAAGAAAGACGGGCAGTGGTTCTGCGGCGGAGTCACGGACGAGCAGGCGCGTGAGTTCGACATCCCTCTCGGATTCCTCGGAGAGGGCCGTTTTGAAGCCACTGTATACGCCGATGCCGACGACGCTCACTACCTTACCAACCCGCAGGCCTATGTCATAAGCAGGAAACAGGTCGAAGCCTCTGACTATCTCCATGTCAAGATGGCCCCGGGCGGCGGGTTTGGAATATCTTTCAGAAAACTATAAATTTGAACCTATTTTAGAGTTTATGCAGGTCACTTTCAAAATCAAATACTGGACAGAGTGGGGAGACAGCCTCACCCTCATCCTCGGAGAGGAAAAATATCCCATGGAATGGAGCGACGGCGCCATCTGGCATGTCACCGTCAAGCATTGCACAGCCGCCATGCTCAAGGACTACAGTTATGTCGTCATGCGCTCCGGGCTCATCTGGCGCACGGAATGGAAACACCACAGCGCCAAACTCGCCAAGGAAATAGATGACAACTGGATCGACTGCCCGATTCCGGGATGTCCTTTCCCGAGGGAACATCAGGCCGGCATGTTCGACCGTCCCGGATTCCGCGGCGCCGGCACCGCCATACCGGTGTTCTCCCTGCGAAGCGAAGACGATTTCGGCATCGGCGAATTCCGCGACCTGCATAAACTCATAGACTGGGCCGCGTCCACCGGACAGTGCATCCTACAGCTCCTGCCGGTCAACGACACCACCCGCAAGGGCGGCTGGGAGGACTCCTACCCCTACAGTCCGGTGTCGTCATTTGCCCTGAACCCGATGTATATGCACCTGCAGAGCCTCGGAATCAAGGAGAACGCCGAATTCAAAAGACAGCAGGCAGCGCTGAACGCCCTGCCGGAAATCGACTATCCGAGGGTCTTCGAAGCCAAGATGAAACACATCCGCAAAGCTTTCGAGGCCCGAGGAGAGAAAGACATGCAGACCCCTTCCTTCATGGCTTTCGTAAAGGAAAACGAATCATGGCTGCCGGAATATGCGAAGTTCTGCGCCAAGAGGGATTCCCTTGAAGAAGAATACTACTGCTGGATGCAGTGGCATCTTGACAAGCAGTTCCACGCCGAGGCGAAATATGCGCGCAGCAAGGGCATCGCCCTCAAGGGAGACCTCCCTATCGGAGTCAGCGCCGACAGCGCCGAGGCATACTGGCATCCTGAACTCTTCAACCTTGACTCCACGGCCGGAGCACCGCCCGACTATTTCAGCCGCGACGGGCAGAACTGGGGTTTCCCGACATACAACTGGGACGAAATGGCAAAGGACGACTATGCCTGGTGGAAATCCCGCCTGCGCAAGATGGCAAGGTATTTCGATGCTTTCCGCATAGACCACATTCTCGGGTTCTTCAGGATATGGGAAATACCGGCAGACAAGAAAAGCGGCCTCTACGGGCACTTCAATCCGGCCCTACCCTACTCTCTTGAAGAGATCCACGCCATGCACCTCCCTGTCGAGGGCCTCTTCCACGAAGATCCGCGCAATCCGGGGAAATACCAGCCGCTCATCAATCCGGCCTCACAAGGACTGCCGCATTGGCAGCAGGAGAAGTTCGGTGCCCTGTACAACGACTTCTTCTTCCACCGCAACGACGACTTCTGGCGCCGCAACGCAGAGAAGAAACTGCCGGAGCTGCTCGGCGCTACAGGCATGCTAGCCTGCGGGGAGGATCTCGGCATGGTACCGTCCTGCGTACCGGGAGTCATGGCTCACGAAAGGATTCTGTCCCTGAAGATGCGCGGCATGGAAAACGAAGGCGAGTGGGGACATCTGAGCGTCTGCGCCACCTCCAGCCACGACATGCCGACCCTGCGCATGCAGTGCAGCACCGATCCGCAACCATGGGAAGTGCGCAACATGCTGTGGGAATTTCTCAACTCCCCGTCCATGCTGGCCATCTTCCCACTTCAGGACTGGCTCGCGCTTGACGGGAGGCTCCGCCGTCCGGACCGCAATGAGGAGAGGATCAACGAACCGGCAGACCCGCACCACCACTGGCGCTTCCGCCTGCATCTGGACATCGGCACTCTTCTCCGCGACGCCTCCTCGCTCAACGTCACCATCTGCGGCCTTATCAAAGACAGCAACCGGTATATCGGCTAAGACTGTCTCCTATTGAAGCTGTAGTTTATCTGCAGCCGGTTGACAGCATCGATTAGAGGCTGGCCGACGCTGACGGAGAACTTCTTGGAGCGGAAGTCAATCTTGTATCCGCTTGTGTTGTCCGTGAGATTGATCGTGAGAGGAATCTTGCCTTTGGATTCTTTCAGCAGCTTGACAAGCTGCTTGCGGAAGTCCTGACTGAGACGGGATGAATCAATATGCAGGACGAACTCTGAGACCATGTCCTCGCTGACATTGCCAAGAAGCGTCACGTTCTTGAATTTGAACGTATATGGTGAAGACTTGCCGGCAGCACGCTCCTCGGGCTTGATGAAATACCTCTCTTCCACGGAACCTTCTATGAAGAGCTGGGTATGCGGCTGCATGAACGGCATGAACGCCTGATAGTCCTTGCCGAAAAGGGCGAACTCATAATTGCCGTCGAAGTCCTCAAGAGTCACCTTCGCCCCCGGTGATCCGCTCTTGGTGGTGATGGTCTTCATGTCTGTCACTATCCCGGCTATACAGACCCGTCTTGTCGTGTGCTGAGACTCACATTCATCTATCACAGAATCGAGTTGCGAGAGCTGACAAGTGGCAAAATTCTCTATCTCGAAGCGATACCGGTCCAGAGGGTGCGCTGAAAGGTACATTCCCACAAACTCCTTCTCTTTCTGGAGCACTGCGAGGACGTCCTCCTCCCCCACGGACATGGGAGCTTCAGGACGTACGGGTTTGAGTTCTTCCACATCCCCGAACAGGGACGAGGCGCTGTCCAGTTCATCATCCCGGTAGAGGGCGGCATAGTGCATGAGTTCGTCAATAAACTGCTCCCCGCTCTTGCCGGTCTGGAAATATTGGGATCTTTTCAGACCGAATGAATCAAGTGCCCCGGCATATACAAGGGTCTCAAGCGAGCGTCTGTTGAGCACGGCTGACATCCTCTCCACAAAGTCGTAGAGGTCGGCAAACAGCCCGTTTGCTTCCCGCTCGTTTATTATGACTTCGACCACGTTGTCCCCGAACCCCTTGAGGCCGCTCAGGCCGAAACGGACATCACCCTGCTTATTTACGGAAAACTGTGCCTCGGACTCGTTGACATCAGGGCTGAGCACCTTGATCCCGCTCTTGCGGCAGTCGGCCATGATCTCCTTCATCTCCTCCATATTGGCCGTGTTCTGGGTGAGGTTGGAGGCCTGGAATTCAGATGGGTAGTGAGCCTTGAGCCATGCGGTCTGATAGCTTACCCATGCGTAGCAGGTGGCGTGCGACTTGTTGAACGCGTATTTGGCGAAAGCCTCCCAGTCCTTCCAGATTTTCTCCAGGGTCTGTTGCGGATAGCCTTTGGCAAGTGCTCCATCCATGAATGATGCCTTGAGTGAATCGAGCACGTCCTTTTTCTTTTTTCCCATCGCCTTGCGGAGCTTATCCGCCTTGCCCTTGGAGAAGCCTGCGAGCTTCTGCGACAGGCGCATCACCTGCTCCTGGTAGACCGTGACACCGTAGGTCTCTTTGAGGTATTCCTCCATGTCGGGGAGATCGTATGTGATCTTGGACGGGTCGTTCTTGCCGGCAACAAAGTTGGGGATATAGTCCATAGGGCCCGGGCGGTAGAGGGCGTTCATGGCGATGAGATCCTCGAATCGCTCCGGATGCAGCTTGATGAGCCACTCCTTCATGCCCCCGGATTCGAACTGGAAAATGCTCTTGGTGTCACCACGCGAGTATAGGTCAAATACGGCCGGATCATCTATCGGTATCTTCTCTATGTCTATCTCGTCTCCGAACCTCTTCTTGACAAGAGCGATGCAGCGGTCTATGATGGAGAGGGTCTTCAGGCCGAGAAAGTCCATCTTGAGCATGCCCACGTCCTCTATCTTCGTGCCCTCATACTGGCTCACCCACACTTCCTGCCCGTTGGCCTTGTCGGTACCCAGAGAGATCGGGATGTAATCGGTGAGGTTGCCGCGGCCGATGATCATCGCGCAGGCGTGGATACCTGTCTGGCGGATGCACCCCTCCAACTGGAGGGCATAGTTGAGCACCTCCTTGACCAGAGGATCCCCGTTCTCGTACTCGTTCTTGAGTTCTTTTATGTACTTTACGCTGTTGGCCAGCGTAGGCTTGTACTCCTTGTCCTCCCCGTTTTCCTTGACCACTATCGGCTTGTCGGGGATCATCTTCGTGAGGCGGTTGGACTCCGGAAGCGGCAGGTTGGATATGCGGGCCACATCCTTGACCGCAAGTTTGGCGGCCAGGGTGCCGAATGTGATGACACGGGATATATGGTCGGCGCCGTAGTGCTCCTGCACATACTGGATCACACGGTAGCGCCCGGCATCATCGAAGTCCACATCGATATCCGGCATGGAGATTCGCTCCGGATTGAGGAAACGCTCAAAGAGGAGATCGTAGCGGATGGGGTCGAGGTTGGTGATATGGAGGCAATATGCAACGCAGGAGCCGGCGGCGGAGCCACGTCCCGGTCCCACGGACACGCCGTTGCGCCGTCCCCAGTTGATGAAGTCCTGAACTATGAGGAAATAGTCCGGAAAACCCATATAGGAGATGGTCATCAGCTCGAAGTGGATGCGGTCGCTCTGCTCCTTGGTGAGGGTCTCCCCGTAGCGCTCCCGCGCGCCCTCGTACGTCAGATGGCACAGAAAGGCCACAGAACGGCAGAATTCGTCGCCTCTGTAGCTGCGGCTGAGCTCACGTCCATCTTGGTCCTTAACAACCTCGTATTTGCCGTTTTCTATAATGTCGGCGTACTTGTCGAAATAGAAGTCGATTTTGTCAAGGAAGCTCTGTTCTATCTGGAACTTCGGCAGCACATGTCCGCGGTCTATGGCATAGTTCTCCACCTTGTCCAGGATCTCCATGGTGTTGGCCAACGCCTCCGGATGGTCCGGGAAAAGCGCGGACATCTCCTCCTCGCTCTTGAGGTATTCCTGCTGCGTGTAACGCAGTCTCTTGGGGTCATCTATTGAAGCATTGGTGGTAAGGCATATCAGCCTGTCATGTGCCGGGCCGTCTTCCTTGCGCACAAAGTGCACGTCATTTGTGGCCACGACCTTGACTCCATGCTTCTCCGCAAGGGCAAAGATCTGCGTGCAATACTCCTTCTGACGCTCATAAAGGTCAAGCGACATCCCGGGCACCTCGGTCTTGTGAAGCATCACCTCAAGATAATAGTCATCCCCGAATACCCTCTTGTGCCACTCGATGGCCTTATCCACGCCTTCAGAGTCGCCGGCCAGTATCCCGCGGGGTATCTCCCCCGCCATGCAGGCTGAGCAGCATATCAGCCCTTCGTGGTATTTCTCCACCACTTCATGGCTCACCCGGGGCTTGTTGTAGTACATGCCTTCGATGTGCCCGGTGGAGACTATCTTCATCAGGTTACGGTAGCCTTCGTAGTTCTTGGCCAGAAGGATGAGGTGATAGTACTTGCGATGCTCGTTGTCCTTGAGGTGGTGATCGTAGTGCTGCGTCACATAGATCTCGCAGCCTATGACCGGCTTTACGGAGGGGAACTTCGCCGCCACGTCTTTGAAATCCTTGACACCGTACATGTTGCCATGGTCGGTGATGGCAAGGCCGGGCATTCCAAGCTCCTCGGCACGGGTGAACAGTTTCTTTATATCACTCATCCCGTCAAGGATGGAGTATTGCGTATGAACATGCAGGTGTACGAAAGACATGCCGCAAATATACGCAAAACGTCCGACCTTTGAAGAGGCCGGACGCTTTTGATATTCAGAAAAAATTACTTCTTCGCACTCTTGAGGGCTGCCTTCTTGCGGGCGCTCATCGTGGCGTCGTACATGATAGGAGTACCGATCATGATTGAGGCGTAAGTACCGATGCAGATACCGAGGCAGAGGGCCACTGACAGACCTCTGATGGACTCTCCTCCGAAGATCGCGATGGCGAGCATAGGCAGGAGGGTTGACACTGAGGTGTTGACCGTACGGGTGAGGGTCGCGTTGAGTGACTTGTTCACAGTCTCCTTGAAGTCCTCATTCGGATGCAGGCCGAGGTTCTCACGGATACGGTCAAATATTACCACATTGTCGTTGATGGCGTATCCGATGATGGTCAGGATGGCCGCGATGAAGGTCTGGTCAACATCAAGGTTGAACGGCAGGATTCCGCTGAACAGGGAGAAGAAGCCGATGACTATGATAGAGGTGTGTGCAAGTGAAACGACACCACCAAGACCCCATGTCCAGCCCTTGAAGCGGATCGCGATATAACCGAATATCACTATGAGCGCAAGGATGATGGAGATGAGAGCGTTGCGCTTGATGTCGTTGGCGATGGAAGCGCCTACCTTGTCGGAAGATATGATACCGTTAGGGTTGTCAAGCGTCGAAGTGAACTCGGAGAGTGTCAAATCTCCTGAATAGAATCCCTTGAGTGACTCATAGAGCATACCTTCGATCTCGGTGTCCACAGCTGAAGACTCATCCTCGAACTTGTATGAAGTGGTTATCTTCATCTGGCTGTCACCACCGAACTGCTTGACCTCAACTGAAGCCCCGCTCACATTGTCATCCTTGGCGGCAGCGGCCTCGAATACCTTGTTGGTCGCCTGACGGACATCTTCAGCCGTCACAGGCTTGTCGAAACGTACCACATAAGTACGGCCACCGGTGAAGTCAACACCATAAGTGAAGCCTTTGAAGCACATGGAAGCGATGGCAATCACAATGAGTGCTCCAGAGATTGTGTAAGACCACCTCTTGCCTGAAAGGAAATTGATTTTGGTGTTCTTGAGGAAGTTTCTGGTCAACTTCGTTTCGAAACTGATGCTCTTGCCTGCATTGATGCGGTCATCGAAGATGAGGCGCGTGATGAAGATGGAGGTGAGCACGGATGTGATGATACCGATGATAAGGGTCGTCGCGAAGCCCTTGATAGGACCTGACCCGAAGAAGAAGAGCACGAGACCGGTGAGAAGGGTGGTCACCTGACCGTCGATAATGGCGGAGTAGGCGTTGGAATAACCGTCCTGGACGGCCTTACCGAGACCCTTGCCCGCCTTGAGTTCCTCCTTGATACGCTCATAGATGATCACGTTGGCATCCACCGCCATACCCATGGTCAGCACGAGACCTGCGATACCCGGCAGGGTGAGGACGGCTCCGAAAGCCGACAGGGTACCGAAGAGGAGCACGACGTTGGTAAGCAAAGCGACATCAGCCACGAGACCGGCACCCTTGTAGAAGAGCACCATGTAAAGAAGAACGAGGCAGAACGCTATGACGAAGGAAATGAGACCCGCATGGATGGAAGCTGCACCGAGGGACGGTCCAACAACCTGCTCCTGCACGATGGTCGCCGGTGCCGGGAGCTTACCGGAGTTGAGCACGTTGGCAAGGTCGGTAGCCTCCTCGATGGTGAAGTGTCCGGTGATTGAAGATGAACCTCCGGTGATCTCGGTCTGTACGGTAGGATAAGAATATACGGTGCCGTCGAGCACGATGGCCACCTGGCGTCCGATGTTCTCCTTGGTGAGACGGGCCCAGATGTTTGCACCCTCGGCGTTCATAGTCATGGATACTCCAGGCTCGCCGCCGCGGCTGTTGTCATACTCCACGCGTGCGTTGGTCACCACTCCTCCGTCGAGAGGGGCCTTGCCGTCACGGGAAGAGGCCTTGATGGCCACGAGTTCGTAGATATTGCTGTTCTGAATATAAGAAGTAGGCTTCACAGACCACATCGGGCGGAACTCGGCCGGGAAGAGGGCGGCTACCTCCGGCATGCGGAGATACTGGTTGATGAGAGCCGTATCTGCTGCGGCAGCAAGGCCGATGCAGGCGTTGTCACGGAACTGTGACGGGGAAAGCACCGCAAAGAGAGGGTTGGCTTTCTTGTAGGCTTCGATGTCGGCATTGTCAGCCTCTCCGCCCTGGGCCTTGATCTCCTGGGCCACGAGGTCGTCTGACTCGGCACTCTCAGTAGCATCGTCAACCTCCTCTTCCTCCGTGGTGAGGGTCTGGGCGAGCACTGAATTGGCTTCCTCAAGATAAGGAGCTATCTCCTGGCTGGCGTACGTTGTCCAGAATTCGAGAGATGCTGTGCCCTGAAGAAGCTTGCGCACACGCTCAGGCTCCTTGACTCCAGGAAGTTCGACGAGGATGCGTCCCGTGTTGCCGAGTCTCTGGATGGAAGGCTGGGTCACGCCGAAACGGTCGATACGGTTGCGCAGGACGTTGAACGAGTTGGCTACTGCGCTCTCGGACTCCTCGCGGATTACGCTGAGGACCTGCTCGTCCGTAGATTCAGGCTTGATACGGTCACGCATCTCATAGGTGCCGAAAATCTGCGAGAGCCTCTGTCCTCCGCCTACTTCTTTCCACGCCTCGGCGAAGAGAGAGATGAAGTCCATCTGGGAGTTGACGCTGCGCTCCTTGGCAAGAGCCACAGCCTTCTGGAACTCCGGAGAAGGGTTGTTGCCGGCGAGGGCCTTGACGAGGTCCTCAAGCTGCACCTGAAGCATCACGTTCATACCGCCCTTCAGGTCGAGGCCAAGGTTGATTTCCTGATTCTGTACACTCTTGAATGTGTAGCCGAAATAGATTTTCTCCGTGGAGATGGAGTCCGTGTAGCGGCGGGCCTCTATCTTCCTGATGGAGTCAAGGTAGTAGGCCTTGTCCACATCCGGAACTTCGGCGAATGCGGCTGACTTCTGCATCTCCGCCACAGCCTTGTCGGCAGCGGCGTCGGCCTTCTTTGTGCAGATGCTCGTCACCAGAGTGAATGAGAGCTGCCAAAGGCAGGCGAGAATGAGGCAGATAGCCACAAATCTGATAGCACCTTTACTTTGCATAAATATGGTTTTTAAAAAATTATCCGAAATAGTTCGCAAAGTTAGTATTTTTCTCAGAAGAAAGAAACTTTGTGTCAGCTTTTTGTATATTTGCAGAACAACAAAAAACCTGAATTGTATGTGGTGGATAACGGCATCACTGATCTTTGCGGGCATACTTTTCATGCTCGTCGAACTGCTCCTTGTGCCGGGAGTAGGCATAGGTGGAATCCTCAGTCTGACATCGCTCGGCGCGGCATGCTGGTACACATTTGCTTACATCGGCTCCGGCCCGGGCTGGACCGTGCTTGTCCTGGTGCTTGTCCTGCTTGTCGTCTCCATCTGCACCGCATTGAGGGCCAGGACTTGGAAGAGGTTCGAGCTGAATACCGAGGTAACCTCCAAGGTCAACACCGAATCTTCCTCCCTGCACCCTTCCGACCGGGGGACGGCACAGACTCGACTCGCCCCCATAGGCACCGGACGCTTTGGGGACGTAGTCTGCGAAGTCAAGAGTTATAACAACTCCCTCATCGCGGCAGGGACAGCCTTGGAAATAGTCGCCATAGAGGACAACCAAGTGATTGTAAAACCTTTAACACAACAATAGATGAATCCTATCCTTCTTGCGGCCATCGTCATCGTGTCGCTCATCATAGTGCTGTGGTTCTTCCCGGTGGCACTGTGGTTCCAAGCCGTCCTATCGGGCGTGTACGTCTCACTCATGCAGCTGGTGCTCATGCGCTGGAGAGGTGTCAACCCGCATACCATCGTGATGGCCATGATCACCGGCACCAAAGCCGGCCTCACGCTTAAAGTCAATGAACTTGAAGCCCACTACCTCGCCAAAGGCAACGTACCCAAAGTGGTAATGGCCCTGATCTCAGCCAACAAGGCCAACATCGCCCTGGATTTCAAGATGGCGTCAGCCATCGACCTCGCAGGCCGTGATGTGCTGGAGGCGGTGCAGATGTCCGTCAATCCCAAAGTCATCAACACCCCGCCTGTGACGGCAGTCGCCAAGGACGGGATCCAGCTCATAGCCAAGGCCCGCGTGACAGTGCGCGCCAACATCAAGCAGCTCGTCGGCGGCGCGGGTGAGGAGACCATCCTCGCCAGGGTCGGAGAAGGCATCGTGAGCAGCATCGGCTCTTCCGAATCCCACAAGTCAGTCCTTGAGAACCCGGACAGCATCTCCAAACTCGTGCTCAACAAGGGCCTCGATGCCGGCACGGCCTACGAGATCCTCTCCATCGACATCGCAGACATAGATGTGGGCAAGAACATCGGAGCAGTGCTGCAAATGGATCAGGCAGATGCGGACAAAAACATCGCACAGGCGCGCGCAGAGGAGCGCAGGGCAATGGCGGTAGCCCTAGAGCAGGAGATGAAAGCCAAGGCCCAGGAGGCACGCGCCAAGGTAATAGAGGCAGAATCAGAAGTGCCGCTGGCCATGGCAGAAGCTTTCCGCAACGGCAACCTCGGCATCATGGACTACTACCGCATGAAGAACATCCAGGCGGACACCGACATGCGCGAGACCATCGCGAAATAACGCCGCAATCGCATACCGAAAAGAAGCCGGCAGGAAATGATTTCCTGCCGGCTTCTTTTTTCCTGATTATCAATTAATAGAACCTCTCGCGGTTGTCCCTTACATTGTCGTACTCAGACATCACAGACATGATCATCTGTGAGAGATACTGACTTCTCTGAGCATTGAGGTTCTTGGCGTCCTCCTCGGTATAGAAGCTGCCCGTCTGACGGTTTGCAACACTCACCACATAAACTCCCATGGAACCCGGAACTGGGCCGTATACTGCACCGTCTTTGGCCACTGAAGCGGCGCCAAGGACTGCCGGATCCACGTTGGTGGAGGAGAAAGACAGCCCCTCGTTATGGTCTACGGTAACCCCGAGAGCTTCGGCCACAGCATCGATACTTGTCAGGCCCTTTATCTTTTCTGATACCTCTGCAAGTTTCTTGGCCTGGGCCTTCTCTGCATAGAGTTTCTCGCTGATCATAGGAGCCACCTGCTTCACCGGCGCATAGCCTTCCTTATAGACCTCCTTGACGGCGGTGATGAAGAAGAAGCTGTTGTTGACAGTGATGATATTGGAAGCCTTGCCGGCCTTGTTGTCGAATACCCAGCGGGTAACCTCCTTTGCCTGATCCACCGCCCCGTATGAAGAAGTGGCTTCGGTCACGTTGAGTGAATGGGAATAAACCTTTGTGGAATCCACTGCCTTCCTGTACCCTTCATAAGTACCGTTTGTAAGCGTTGCGAAAGTATTGGCTTCAGCATAATACTTGTTGAAAGTCTCCTTGCTCGCAAGGGCTGTCTTCTCGAGGATAGCCACCTGCTTCTTGGCTACCGGCTTTGTCTTCTGTGAGACGAGAACGACATGGGTGCCATACTGTGTGGTGAGAACGAAAGGCTTGCCCACCTGCGCCTCTATCACGGATTCCATGCCAGGAATCATATACGTCTGGGTCATCCAGCCGATGCTTCCGAGTTCACCGTCAGCGGCAGAACCCTTGTCTTCAGAGTAAAGGGAAGCGAGGTTGGAGAAGTTCGCGCCGCCCTTGCCGAGAACATTCACAAGACTGTCTGCAGTGTGCTTCGCATCTGCACCGACGAGAAGGATATGCTTCACATATACCGAATCAGGCAGCATCTTGCTGTCCATCTCACGTGCCGCATAGAAACTGTCTCCGGATTTTACTATCTGTGTGACCTTGTCTCCTGAAAATATCTGTGAGTTGAGCTCGCTGTTGACAGTATTGAGCTCTCCTGCCTTATACCAGTATGTGGAAAGTTGACGCTCGGAGTTCTTCAGGAGGAAAGTCTTCATGTTGTCGGTAGTTTTGAACTCCTCGTATGCCTTGTCCATCTCCTCGCTTGTCTTCGCTATGTCTTCAGCCGAAGGAACCACCTCAAAGACTACATACTCAATATCCCTGCTTGCATTCTGCTTGAAGAAATTCTTGTGTTCGCCGTAGTACTTGCGGATCTCATCCGAACTTACGGTGATAGTGGAATCCTTTGTCATAGGATAGTAGGCCAGACACCAGTCCACGTCAGCGGTGGTATTGCCGTCTGCGACGTCCTGCTTGAGCTGGAGGGCGTTTTCTATGTCGCTGGCATTGAAGAGGGCACCATACTTCAGATAGTACTGCTGGTTGTAGACAGTGTTCTGGAGGTAGTTCCAGTAGGTGCGGAGCTGGCCTGACTGGTCGCTGTTGACATTGTCTATGAATGCTTTGAGCATATCTGAAGAGAAGTTGCCGGACTCGTCAAGGAAGACAGGATTCTGGGCCATGACAGGGGAGAGGGTCTCTCCAGAGACAAGGGAAACCATCTCGTCCTCACCCACGCAAAGACCGGCAGCCTTGGCGTTCTTGACGAACATGTACTTGTCAAGCAGACCCTGCCATGCCGCATTCCTTATCTGACGCTGTGTCTGCTCACTCTGTGAGGATGAACCGGAAAGCATCTCATTGATCACCGTGTATTTGTCAACATCCTCCTGGAAATCATTGTATGAAATGTTCTTGCCCGCAATCTCGCCGACATCATATTTGGATGACATCGAGTTCAATGCAGACTCCAAAGTGCCAGGGTCGATAATAAATGAGAGAAGGGCCAGCGCGATGATGATCGAGATCACGAGGCCAAACTTAACGCGTATTTTTTCAAGTACCGCCATTTTATTTTAATTTTTGAATATTCACGATAGGGCTGCGAATTTAACTATTTTTTTGGAAACGGGCCAATAAAATTCACAGAATCAATAATAACCGCCGCCGTATCCCTGACAGTCACCACATAGCCGTCGAACGGGCTGTCCAGCTTTGCATTGCGCATCCGGTCATCTGAACGCATGCCATAGCCCTGTGCGAACATGTCGCGGGAATACATCTTGACATAGCAGTCGGTATATATCTCCTTTTTGCTGCTGTCCCAGAAGATGGTGTCTGTCTCCATAGTCTCCTGCTTAAGGACGTTGTGCAGAATGACATTGCCGTACGCTTTCCATATTTCATCGCCCGACGAAGGCACCGTATGCTCGGCCTCGTCGGCCACAATGACAGATTCCAGAAGCCCTTCTTCATTGTACCCGAACACAGAGACGCCTTCAGGGAACAGATCCCTCTTTTCTCCTTCCAGACTGTACCTCTCTAGCAACCCGGTCTCCATCCTCATCTCAATCTTCCCGTTCTTGCTCTGTACGGCGAACACATTTTCCACAGTCTGCACAGGAGCTGAACCCAAATCAATCTTCTCGGCCTCGGCTATCCCTTTGCTGCAGGAAACGAAATTACTGGCAACCGCGATTGTGGCTGCCAGTAATCCTTTGATCCTGTTTTTCGAATCTCTCAAGTCCTACTTGGATGTGCGGACTGTGGTCGTTGCGCGCATTCCTCCGCAGACTACGGTGTATGACTGTCCGTTGGTGATATCGTACATGAACGCCTCGGCAGCCTGAGGGAAGTAAGAGCTGTACTGTCTGATGTGCTCGTTGGCGCTGTCAGCGAGCGTAGGATCAGCATTCTTGGCCTTGTTCATATAGTCACAAGCTACCCAGAAAGGAGCACGGCTTGAGATTTCATCCCCACCACAACGTGTTGAAGCCCATACGGTTCCAATAAGGAAATAAGCTTTTCCGGCAAGTTCCTGGGAATTCTCCGCAACCTGTGTCGCATACTCTACAGCCTTGGCGTTTAGACCGCTCTTGAAGCAGAATGTGGCAAGCTCGTATTTCCACTCTGTGTCAGTGTTGGCATCAGACTCTTCACTTGCGATAGCTTCTTCCATATAGGTGATGGCCTCATCGGTGTCACCCTTGGCAGAATGCAGTTTGAAGAGGTAATATGCTGAGTTGGCAGAAGGCTTGAGCTTATTCATAGTGGTCACAGCCCTGAGGAAGAGATCGTTGTCTGTGCAGTCCTCGGCTATGCTCATGGTCCTTACGATGCTTGTGGCAAGTTCGAGGTTGTCAGGTTCCGCATCCATTCGAGGCGTGTATATGGCCAGAAGATGCTCACAGCTTGCCACCTTGCTGGAGGCGAAGAGGTTGCCCATGTCTGTCTTGACATTGCCGTTCTGCTCTTTTTCGATATCGTTCCTTATAGGGGCCTTGTCGATGAAGTCGTTGTTCCTCTGATAAAGGTTGATTACAGTCTCGGCATCAAGGGTCCCGGCCTGGAAGAGCTCTATGGCCGCCTGGAGGTCAAAAAGGAATATGGACACTTTTGTCTGCTCCTTGTTGTTGGCTATGATTCCCTCGTAGCCGTCATACAACTTCTGCGGGTCAGAAGTCAAGTACTTTGACATGTCAAGCCCCTTGTTATTGAGAGCTGTCACCGCATACTTAGGGTAATATTTGGCTCTGGTGTCGTGCAGAGTCAGCAGAGAATCCACAAGCGCATCTTTGTATGCCGCATTCGAGGCATTCTTGGCGATCAGTCTACGAAGCAGGGATGTACCGTCGATAAGCATGTTCTGGCTGGCGGTGGCAGGGCAGATCGCATAGGCCTTTCTCCAGTTCGGGAGAGCCTCGTCATAAGCTTTCTGCTTGTAGTACTCTTTGTAATAGGACATATACTTGATACATTCAGCACTGTCCGCACCCCATTTTCCCTGGGCAAAAACATCTGTGCCGCTCAATGCCAGAGCAGCACAAGACAGGATTGCAAGTGTTATTCTTTTCATTATTGTTGGTGTTTGTTTTACTCGTATCGCGGTTTTTGGAACCATATGTCAAAAATGTTCACCCCTACAGAGAAGCTGAAATACCTCTCCCTGATCAGACCGTCCGAAAGAGAGCCCCTCTGGCCGAGATCCACTCCAAGAGTGAGGCCGTTGTACCATCTGTATATCGGGAGAGTGACACCGAGAGTGAGGCCCATGGAAGAAATGGTCCTGCCGTTGAGCAGGAAGTTCTCCGTCTTGTAATATGCTCCGGCACGGTATGCGACCTTGTTGAAATAGTATCGGATATCATTCCTGTTCGGAACCAGTTCGAAGCCGAGCCTGAAGGACTCGGAAAGGGAAGTCGCAAAAGGAGAACTTGACGAGAAACCGCTGATGCTCTCTATTCCGGAACTCCTCCAGTCCGCCCTGCTGTAATCAAAGGCTATCATCCACTTGTCCGCATATCTGAATGAAACTCCAACTCCTATTTCAGAAGCGATGCGTGCGGACTTGGATACCCCCAGAGTGTCCATCTTGTAGTACAGAGTATCCGAGGCTGCATAACCCACCGAATAACGTGCATCCTCATAATATCCTTTCATCTCCGCCCCGGTAGAGTATGTAGCTCCGAGGACCAGTCTGGACTTGCTGCCTATCGGCTGCTCATACTGTAGACCGAACTTCCCGCCCACAGCGCTTGCCTGAAGAGATGTGCTTCCTTTTATGCTGTTGTAGGAGGCGTCCGATATGGATGTGTTGAACGTCTTTGTGAGATTGCCGAAGTATAAATCCATCTCGGCCCCGAGAGAGAGCCTGTCCCAGAAAGTGATCCCGGCGGCAGTGAAGAGTTTGTAGATGCTTCCGCTTCCAGCTGCGCTATAGGATATATTGCCGGTGTGTCCTATGACTTCAGGGTCTGTATAGTCGAATGAGTAGCCGAAGCCTGTGTCGCTGTACGGAGATATGCCGAGCATCATTGCCGACGTGCTCCAAAGCGGGAAGGAAATTACACAGTCGTTGATATTGAAAGTGTTGTTCACAGACTTTATGTCGTTCTGCGCAAAGACCTTGTTGTCCCCGTAAAGGGAGAAGTCTGCCATGAACGCGAGAGAGTCCCTTGCTGTCACGGCAGCCGGATTGAGAATGTTGATGAACCTGTTGCTCCTTGTCGCCACTCCGACACCTCCCATCGTCCTGTTGTAGGCAGTGCCCTGACGGCTCAGATCACCCACCCCGAATATGGAATAGGGAGAATAACCGCTATAAGCCTGACCGTGCGCCACAATGGAGACGCACAGCAGGAGAACAAGAGCCGATATGCTTTTAAAAGTTCTTGCTGACATAATCTTCTGTAATGATAGCCAAGCCCATCAATTCAAGATTGCAGACTACAAAGATGGAGTTTTTCATCTTCTTGGCAAAATAAATTGCATCTCCACCTGTAAAAATCACGATATTGTCCTGACGGGATTTGATGTAGCCCTCTATTTCAAACATTATGCCCAAAATCACCCCTGACTCTATGGAGGATTGCTCGGAACTGCCTTCCGGAGCCACATTTTCCGGAGTATCAACAAGCGGCAGAGCCTTGGAGTAACGGTTGAGCGCCTTGAAACGGGTTCTGCACCCTGGAGATATATTGCCGCCAAGATACCTCCCGTCCGAATCCAGGAAATCAACGGTGAGCGTGGTGCCGAAATCAAACACCGTGCACCTTTTTCCTTTGAAAAGAAACCTAGCCGCAACAAGCCCGGCAGCCCTGTCCGGACTCAGATACTCAGGGAAGTCATATTTGAGAAGATAGTGAGTATGAGCCTTGTCGAGTATTATCAGATGCCCGCAGCAGCGGCTCAGGACAGCCTCTTCTTCAGGAACAATACCGTATACGGAAGCTATGGTAAGCACTTCAGGCTTGTCTTTCTCCATCAGGGAGAGCAGATAGTCGAGCATCTTCTCTCCTTGATAGCGAAAAGTCTTGCCGATTGTGACACCGTCAGACCAGGCAGCTTTAAGAGCTGTATTTCCCGTTACTACCAGAAGGTTGGCCATAGTTCAACACTTAACCTGCAAATTTAGCATTTTTAAGTATTGCATGTACCGGTGTCAAGAAAAAATCAACTGATGCTGTTGAGTATATTGAAGGCTGAAGCCAGAGTAGGCACTCCACGTGCGACTATCTTCAGTTTGTTCTCGACCTGCTTGAGTTCCACCCTCCCTTCCATGGCACTTATCCTGCCCATCAACCTCTCAAAAACCTCAGATTTGTAGTATGGAGACATCGGATTGGAGACGAAGAATCCTATAAGTATGCCGTTCTTGATTATGATCTTTTCAAAGCCGAGAGCGGCTCCGCGGTTGCGTATCTTGACCACAAGGAAAAGATTTCTGACCTCATCGGGGAGAGCTCCGAACCTGTCTTCAAGACGTGCTGCATAGTTGTCTATCTCCTTGTCTGAGGACATGGAATCTATTGCCCTGTAAATTCTTATCTTCTCGGCAGTTATGTCCAGATACCCGTCCGGGATGAGAGCCGGCTGGTCGGTCTCTATGGTGCACTCGGTGACAAAAAGGCCACGCTCGCTGCGGAGGTTCATGCCGGTCTCGACACCAAGTTCCTCCATGGCTTCGACCAGGATTTTCTGGTACGTCTCAAGCCCCATCTCGGTGATGAAACCGCTCTGTTCGGCTCCCAGCAGGTTGCCGGCACCGCGGATGTCAAGGTCCTGCATCGCTATGTTGAACCCGCTCCCGAGGTCGGAGAACTCCTCGATAGCCTTGAGTCGCCTGCGTGCATCATCGGTGATGCTGACAAGCGGAGGCACTATAAGGTAGCAGAACGCCTTCTTGTTGGATCTTCCCACCCGGCCTCTGAGCTGATGGAGATCGCTGAGTCCGAAATTCTGCGCCTGGTTGATGATGATGGTGTTGGCGTTCGGAATGTCAAGACCGTTTTCTATGATGGTCGTGCTCAGCATCATGTCATAGTCACCACGCATGAAGTCAAGCATTATCTTCTCAAGTTTTGACGGCTCCATCTGCCCGTGAGCCACGCATATTTTCATATCCGGCACGAGGCGGTGAAGGATCTCGTATATGGACTGGAGTTCTTCGACCTTGTTGTGCAGAAAGAACACCTGCCCGCCACGGTTGAGCTCGTAGTTGATGATGCTCTTTATCTCGTTCTCGTCAAACAAGATGATTTCTGTCTGTACGGGAATCCTGTTGGGCGGGGGAGTGTTGATTATGCTGAGATCCCTGGCTCCGAGCAGGGAAAATTGCAGCGTACGTGGGATCGGGGTGGCTGTGAGGGTCAGCGTGTCCACGGAATGCTTGAGTTCGCGGAGTTTTTCTTTGGCACTGACACCGAATTTCTGCTCCTCATCGATGATAAGCAGTCCCAAGTCCTTGAATTCAAATTCCTTGCTCAGTATCTTATGCGTGCCTATCAATATGTCTATCTGTCCTGCGGCTAGTCTTTTTTTGATGTCACTTATCTCTTTCGGAGTACGCAGGCGGCTTACATAATCAATGGTGCAGGGGAGATTCTGAAGACGCTGCCTGAAGGTGTTGTAGTGCTGGAGAGAAAGGATGGTCGTCGGGACGAGCACCGCCACCTGCTTACCGTCCGTGGCAGCCTTGAACGCTGCGCGTACCGCAATCTCAGTCTTCCCGAACCCCACATCCCCGCAGACAAGCCTGTCCATCGGGCAGTCGTCTTCCATGTCGTGCTTTACCGCAGCCGTGGCAATCTCCTGGTCGGGAGTATCTTCGTATATGAATGAAGATTCCAGCTCCTCCTGAAGATAAGTGTCCGGGGAGAAAGCGAATCCCTTGGAGGAGCGCCGTTTGGCGTATAGCTGGATGAGCTGTTTGGCTATGTCCTTGACTTTGGATTTGGCGCTCGTCTTGAGCGCACCCCATGTCTTGGAGCCGAGTTTGCTGATGCGCGGAGGTTCCCCGTCGCTGGAGCGGAAACGCGATATCTTATTGAGAGAGTGCACTGAGACGAAGACCACATCGCCGTCTTTATATGTGATTTTCACCACTTCGCGCATCCTTCCCTTATCATCCCTCATGCGTACAAGACCTCCGAAAATCCCGACACCGTGGTCTATATGCACCACATAGTCTCCTATGTTGAAAGAATTCAAGTCATTGATGGTGAGCTGCTCACTCTTCTCCACTGTCCGCCTGAGGCTCACCCTCTGGAAACGGTCGAATATCTCATGATCCGAGTAGCAGCAGACCTTGTCATCAGAATCCATGAAACCGTTGTGGATGTTCTTCCCCTTCACGAACTGCGGCATAAGGCCGCCGTTCTGGGACAATATGGACTGGATCCTGTCGAGCTGCGAACCTTTGTCCCCGAATATCATCACCTTGTAGCCGCTTTCTATGCGGGTGCGTATGTCTTCGGTGAGCAGTTCGAAGTTCTTGTTGAAAGACGGCTGCGGCTTGATGTTGAACACTACCGGATCTTCGCACTGCATCCCGAGCGGCACATCTATATATACTCTGCGGTATTTCCCCGTCAGAGAGTAGAATTCCCTGCCTGAATACATGTCGGGAGAGTCGAGCCACATCACGCTGTCTGCCGGCAGAAGCTCAAGAACGCTTTGTCCGCCCATGCTCCCTGACGACATCAGATCAGAGACTATGTCGGCCTGTTCCACTTCCCCGGTTGAAAGCTGAGTGTTGCAGTCGAAGGTATTGATCTTCTCGATCTCGTCTCCCCAGAAAGATATGCGGTACGGGTAATTGTTTGAATACGAAAATATATCCACGATAGAGCCCCGGATAGCGTACTGCCCTGGCGCAGACACGAAATCTACCCTCTCGAACCCTCCGGACGAAAGGGCCTCCACTATCTTCTCATGAGAGATCTCTTCGGACTTGTGCAGGTTCATCACAGAACCGGTTATTTCCTTGACAGGCGGCACAAGCTCCGCGACGGCTTCCGGGTACGAGACTATCACTTTCAGACCATCTCCGCCGGCGAGGATGGAACTTATAGCTGCTGTACGCTGTACGGCAAGCGAGGATTTGTAATTGCTGCGCTCCACGTTCCTGCCGGACTCCGGCAAGAAGAAGACCCTGTCCCCATCAATGAAACCATACAGGTCGGAAGTACAGTACTCGGCAGCCTCCATATCCGGAAGCATTATGAAATGCACGCCCTTCTTTACCGCCTGCGAGAGCACTATCCACCTCGCGGACAGGAAAAGCCCCCGACAGAATATGTCCCTCCCCCCGGATTCAAGTCTCCTCTGAAGTTCGAGACTAGATTTTGTACTTATCAACATTTACCAGCAAAAAGCTGTTGATAACCTGTGAAAATCCTGTTGATTCCGCCTCCCCGATTGTTGAAATCGCGATCCGGCATCTTGTCAACATGCGGATGAACACCGTTTCAACAGTGTTTTCAACTTTTTAAAACAACCACAAAAAACTGATATTCAAAAGTTTGTTGTAGTTATCAACAAAATCAACAAGCATTAAGAATACTCAATTTTTATAAATAAAAGAACTATATTTGTATCCTGTATTGATTTTTCGCAATGTCGGATTTTGACCCGCACGATACAAACGAGGGCAAAGATAAGGATTTAGAGGGAATTATCAGGCCCCACGAATTGGAGGATTTCACCGGCCAAGGTGAGATTGTGTCCAATCTCCGTGTGTACATAGAAGCGGCAAAAATGCGTGGCGAAGCGCTCGACCATACCCTTTTCCACGGTCCTCCGGGACTGGGAAAGACCACTCTTGCGCATATCATCTCCTCCGAGATGGGAGTGAACATTAAAATAACTTCCGGCCCTGTCCTTGACCGGCCGGGAGATCTGGCCGGCCTTCTCACCTCCCTTGACAAAGGCGATGTGCTCTTCATCGATGAGATACACCGGCTTTCTCCGGAAGTGGAGGAGTACCTTTACTCAGCGATGGAGGATTATGTGATAGACATAATGATAGACAAGGGGCCCGGCGCCAGGTCTGTGCGCATATCCCTCAATCCGTTTACACTGGTCGGGGCCACGACACGTGCCGGTCTGCTTACTGCACCGCTACGTGCGCGTTTCGGGATAAATTGCGGTCTTGAGTACTACGACAAGGCTGATCTTGTGAAGATCATACGGCGAAGCGCCTCCATTCTGAAGGTGGGGATAGATGAGGATGCCGCCTCAGAGATAGCCCTCCGCAGCCGCGGCACGCCCCGTATCGCCAACTCGCTTCTGCGCAGGGTACGTGATTTCGCTCAGGTGAAAGGAGACGGACATATCGACATGTCCATCGCCAGATTCGCCCTTGACAAGCTCAGGATAGATACCCGCGGTCTTGATTCCATAGACAACAAGATACTCCGTACTATCATCTGCACCTTCAAGGGTGGTCCTGTGGGTGCCAATACCATAGCCACGGCGATAGGGGAGGACCAGGGCACTTTCGAGGAAGTCTACGAGCCTTTTCTCATCAAGGAGGGGTTCATAGTCAGGACACAGCGCGGCAGGATAGCCACGGATCTCTCCTACCGGCATCTGGGGCTGGACAGGGGATCGGAAGAAGAGAGCACACTGTTTTAAGAGATAACAATATTTAAGTAAGTACAATGTCTGACAAGTTAATTTCCAAAATCCCTGATGGACCGCTTGAAAACAAGTGGACGAAGCGCAAGGCCGAAATCCATCTGGTGAGTCCGAACAACAAGAGAAAACTTGAAATCATTGTGGTGGGTACCGGTCTGGGAGGGGCTTCTGCAGCCGCCTCTCTGGGTGAACTTGGCTACAATGTCAAAATCTTCTGTATCAGCGATTCCCCGCGGCGTGCCCACTCCATCGCGGCGCAGGGGGGTATCAATGCGGCGAAGAACTATCAGAATGACAACGACTCCGTCTATCGTCTCTTTTATGACACCATCAAGGGCGGTGACTACCGCAGCCGTGAGGGGAATGTCTATCGTCTTGCCGAAGTCAGTGCCGCCATCATCGATCAGTGTGTAGCCCAGGGAATCCCGTTTGCCCGTGAGTATGGCGGATATCTGGCCAACCGCTCTTTCGGAGGGGTGCAGGTGAGCCGCACTTTCTATGCCAGGGGACAAACCGGACAGCAGCTCCTTCTCGGTGCTTACGCTTCTCTCAATAAGGAGATTGCAGCAGGCACAGTGAAGTCATACCCGCGTCACGAGATGCTGGATCTTGTACTTGTAAACGGTCAGGCCAAGGGTATCATCGCCCGCAATCTCGTGACCGGCCAGCTTGAGAGGTTCGGCGCCCATGCCGTTGTGATTGCCACCGGAGGATATGGTAACACGTATTTCCTCTCTACCAACGCAATGAACAGCAACGGATCAGCAGCCCTCCAGTGCTACAAGAAAGGTGCTTATTTCGCCAATCCTTGCTTTGCGCAGATCCATCCGACATGTATACCTGTCCATGGTGACCAGCAGTGCAAACTCACGCTCATGAGCGAGTCACTCCGCAATGACGGACGTATATGGGTGCCTAAGAAACTTGAGGATGTAAAGAAGCTCCGCAAGCATGAGATCAAGGCTTCCCAGATTCCGGAAGAAGACCGTGACTACTATCTCGAACGCCGATACCCTGCATTCGGTAACCTTGTCCCTCGTGACGTGGCCTCACGCGCTGCCAAAGAGCGTTGTGATGCCGGGTTCGGTGTCAATGAGACAGGTAAGGCCGTGTTCCTCGACTTTGCTGACGCCATACAGCGCCTCGGCCACAAGAGGGTTGCTGAAAGATACGGCAACCTCTTCGAGATGTACGAGAAGATAACCGCGTCTTCTCCTTGGGAGGAGCCTATGATGATTTATCCCGCTATCCACTATACAATGGGCGGCATCTGGGTTGACTATGACCTGCAGACCACCATCCCGGGACTTTACGCAATCGGGGAGGCCAATTTCTCCGACCACGGCGGAAATAGACTCGGAGCATCAGCCCTCATGCAGGGACTTGCTGACGGTTATTTCATTCTCCCTGTGACCATCGGAGACTACCTTTCCAAGAAGTTCGCAGAACCTAAGACTGATGTCAATACTCAGGAGTTCATTGATACGGAAAAGGCTGTACAGGCCCGTATAGACCGTCTCTTCTCCATCAACGGCACGAAGACAGTGGATTCAATACATAAGAAACTCGGCAATATCATGTGGGAGTATGTAGGCATGGCCCGTGATGCTGAAGGTCTTAAGAAGGCGATAAAAGAGATTGCCGAACTCAAGGAGGACTTTTACAAGAACGTCAAGGTTCCCGGGAGCCAATACGAGTTCAACCAGGAGCTGGAAAAGGCTCTCCGTCTTGAGGATTTCTTTGAGATAGGGGATCTCATGGCACGTGACGCACTCAACAGGAATGAGTCCTGCGGTGGTCATTTCCGTGTAGAAAGCCAGACTGAAGAGGGCGAAGCCAAGCGTGACGATGAGCACTATATGTATGTTGCGGCCTGGGAGTATAAGGGAGAGGGGGTTGAACCTGAACTCCATAAGGAGCCTCTCAAGTATGAGTTCATCAAGGTTGCCACCAGAAACTACAAAGACTAATCGAAGATGGAATTCAATTTAAAGATATGGCGTCAGAAGAACGCCAAGTCAAAAGGTCATTTTGAGACTTACCACATCTCAGGTATTGAGGAGGACGCTTCTTTCCTTGAGATGCTCGACATTCTCAATGAGCAGCTTATCCGTGAAGGATCAGATCCTGTAGCGGTGGAGCGTGGCTGCCAGAGCAGCGGTCCTGTTTCTTTCGACCATGACTGCCGTGAGGGCATCTGCGGAGCATGCTCCCTTTACATTGATGGCCGTGCGCATGGTCCTGACGACCATGTGACCACCTGTCAGCTTTTCATGAGGCATTTCAAAGACGGGGCTACAATCACAGTGGAACCTTGGAGGAGTGCAGCTTTTCCGGTAATCAAAGACCTTGTTGTGGACCGTACTGCTTTTGACAAGATTCTTCAGGCCGGCGGTTTCATCACCGTCAGGACAGGTTCCGCACAGGATGCCAACAATATCCTCATCTCTCATGAAAGGGCGGAGGAGAGTATGGATGCAGCCGCTTGTGTCGGGTGCGGCGCTTGTGTCGCAACTTGCAAAAATGGCTCTGCAATGCTGTTTGTAGCTGCAAGGGTAAGTTCCCTCGCTCTTCTCCCTCAGGGCCGTCCTGAGGCGGCTAAAAGGGCAAAGGCTATGGTCGCCAAGATGGATGAGCTCGGCTTCGGCAACTGTACCAACACGCGCGCGTGTGAGCTTGAATGTCCTAAAGGTATAACCGTGGCTCATATCGCCCGCCTGAACAGGGAGTTCCTCAAGGCGAAGTTCTCCGACTAGTTTTTCCTTATGCTTATAATTAAGGGTGGCTTTTCAGGCCACCCTTTTTTTACCATAGGAAGTTATTGAACGGATATCTTCCTGCATGGATTTCCGCCACCATCTTGTAGATGTCTTCCTTGAGCTTGTCAATGCCTTCTTTTCTAAGTGCGGATATGAAAATGCATGGTATTTTCTTCTCGTTGATCCATTTGTACTTGACTTCTTCAAGAGACAGGTTCCTGTCGGTCTTCGGCTGAAGTGAAAATTCATCGTACTCCTCGTGTTTATAAGCATCTATCTTATTGAATACTATAAATATAGGTTTATCGGATGCTGATATGTCCTTAAGAGTTTTTTCCACCACTTCCATCTGTTCTTCGTAGTCTGAGTGTGAGATGTCAACCACATGTATCAGAACATCCGCTTCGCGCACCTCGTCGAGCGTGCTCTTGAATGCCTCTATGAGCTGGGTTGGAAGTTTTCGTATGAATCCGACCGTATCGCTCAGCAGAAAAGGCAGATTCCCTATGACAACTTTCCTGACAGTGGTGTCAAGCGTTGCGAACAGTTTGTTCTCGGCAAATACATCTGATTTTGCGAGTAGATTCATAAGCGTTGATTTGCCCACATTGGTATAGCCGACAAGGGAGAGTCTTACAAGCTGACCCCTGTTGCCGCGCTGTGTGGCCATCTGCCTATCCACCTTTTTCAGCTGCTCTTTGAGCCTGTCAATTCTCTCTCTGACGATTCGGCGGTCTATCTCTATCTGGGTCTCACCCATTCCTCCACGCATCCCGACACCTCCTCTCTGGCGTTCAAGATGTGTCCACATTCCCGCTAGGCGGGGGAGCATGTAGTTGTACTTTGCTAGTTCCACCTGCATTTTGGCATAAGCGGTCTTTGCTCTTTGCGAGAAAATCTCAAGGATGAGGCTTGTACGGTCAATGACGATGGAAGTCTTGATGATTTTCTCGATGTTCCGCTGCTGCATGCCGGTCAGTTCATCATCGAATATCACGTACTTTACCCCGTTTTCTTCGCAGTACTGCGCTATTTCATCAAGTTTTCCGCTCCTTATGTAAGTCGCCTTCTCAGGTTTGTCCACTCTCTGTATGAATTGCCTGTCTCCGACCAGTCCGGCAGTTTCTGCGAGAAACTCCAGTTCATCAAGGTATTCCATTACCTTGTCTTCATCGTCGTTCTGTCTGATTATGCCGACAAAAATCGCTTTCTTTTCTTCTTGGATGTCCATAGTATGCTTTTCTAATCAAAAAAGGCCATCCTTTTTGAGGGACAGCCTTCTTTATCCTATTATGGATTATTATCTCAACTGGAAGATAACAGGGAATGTGTAAGTTACCTTGACTGCACGGTCTCTCTGGCGTCCCGGCTCCCACTTTGGTGAACTTGAAACAACGCGGACAGCTTCTTTGTCAAGTGATGAATCCACACCTCTGAGTACTTTTACATCTGAAATTGTGCCGTTAGGGTTAACGGTGAACTGGAGCATTACACGTCCGCTTACACCGTTCTCTTTCGCGATTTCTGGATAAACGAGGTTCTGGGCTACCCACTTTGAGAAAGTGTTGGCGTCTCCACCCTGGAATGTCGGCTTTACTTCCACGATCTGGAAAGGAATCGCTTCCTCCTCGACTTCCTCTTCCACTACATCTTCCACATAGTCCATGATCTCGACTCCGATGTCATCATTGTCCTCAAGGTTGATGATGTTGTCCTCGACTTTGATGTCATCATCCACAATGTCGATCTGGTCAGAGAGGACTACTGTCTTAGGAACTTCTGGTGGCGGCGGGGGAGTCTCCTGGGTGATAGGGACCATTTCCTCTTCCTCCACTACGACCGTCTCTGCGACGAGAGTGGCCTCCTCCTTGTCTTTTGTAGTCCATTCGAACGCTGCATAGACGAAGAGAAGTGCAATTACAAAGCCGATTTCCGCGAACAGCAGTTTCTTGTTGTTCAGATCGGCTTTCGGTGATTTCTTGACTTCCATTTTATCAGTTTCTTTAAATATTCACTTTACGCTCCAAAGATATAAAGAATTCGATTTAATTCCAATTTTTCGAGTAGAACTTTGTTTTCCTTTTTTTGTTCAGTCCATATTTTTCTCCATTCTGTTTTCAAAGTCCGCTCTTTAGTAGTAGATTTGCTTAAATTTTCTCATTTATGATTCGGTATTTCAACGAAGACATCAGGTTTGTCTTCAAACAAAAACTGTTGAACAACAGGTGGCTGAAGACTGTGGCCGGCAGCGAGATGCGCAGGATTGGTGATATAAACATCATTTTCTGCTCGGACAACTATATTCTGGATGTCAACATCAAGTACCTCGGGCACGATTACTTCACGGACATCATCACTTTTGATTACTGCGAGAAGGATGTCATTTCGGGGGATCTGTTCATCAGCATCGATTCTGTCAGAGAGAATGCGGTTTTCTATGGGACTGCATTTGAAGATGAACTCAACCGCGTAATGGTTCACGGGATTCTTCACCTCATAGGATATGATGATCACACTGATGTGGAGATGAAGCAGATGAGAGCCAAGGAGGATTATTACCTTGAAATGAGAAAGTCTCTTGTATGACAGAGCAGCGCTATGATGTAATTGTCGTCGGGGGAGGACATGCCGGCTGCGAGGCTGCGATGGCGGCGGCAAATCTCGGTTCTTCTGTGCTTCTTCTCTCTGCGGACATGACACTTTTTGCAAAAATGTCGTGCAATCCTGCTGTGGGAGGTATTGCTAAAGGACAGATAGTCAGAGAAATAGATGCTCTTGGCGGATATACCGGATTAGTTACTGACGCGTCAACTCTCCAGTTTCGCATGCTGAATCGTTCCAAAGGCCCCGCCATGTGGAGCCCGCGAGCGCAGTGCGATAAAATGCAATTTTCAGCCGTATGGAGAAATTATCTTGAAAAGTCCTGTAATTTAGATATTTACGCCGATTTTGCAACTTCTTTTCTCTTTGAGAATTCAAAAATCTCGGGTGTCCGTACATCCACCGGCGCAATTTTCACCTCTCGGGCACTTGTTTTGACTGCCGGAACCTTCCTTCATGGCAAGGTATTCATAGGACAGACTGTTCTTTCGGGCGGGAGGATCGGAGAGAAGTCCTCGGATGGTCTGACTGCGCAGCTTGTTGACCATGGCATAAGGTCGGGCAGGATGAAGACAGGCACTCCTCCCCGTATCGACATATCTTCTGTCGATACTGCTTCTCTCCCTCTTCAGTTCGGGGACTCTGTTCCGGCACGCTTCTCTTATCTTGACATCCCGTCTTCGGTACAGGCTGGAAATACGCAGATGCCTTGCTTCATTCTGCATACCAACGAGAAGGTTCACGAAATACTGAGGTCGGGCTTTTCCGAGTCGCCTTTGTTTACCGGACTCATCAGCGGCAAGGGACCAAGGTATTGTCCGAGCATTGAAGACAAGTTGAGGGTATTTCCGGAAAATAATGCACATCAGCTTTTTCTTGAACCCGAGGGGCGCAATACTTCTGAATATTATCTTCAAGGTTTTTCTTCTTCTCTTCCTCTTCAGGTACAGATTGATGCTCTCCATGCAATTAAGGGGCTTGAGAATGCGAAAATCTACAGACCGGCGTATGCGGTGGAGTACGATTATTTTGATCCTTCCCAGTTGAAACCCACTTTGGAGTCGAAAGTCGTCGAAGGTCTTTTCCTGGCCGGTCAGGTAAACGGTACTACCGGGTATGAAGAGGCGGCGGGCCAGGGGATTGTAGCGGGAATCAATGCCGCGCTTAAGGTTCAGCAGAAAGATCCGTTTATTTTGAGCAGGGACAGCTCGTATATCGGAGTTTTGATAGATGATCTTGTCACCAAGGGTGTCGATGAACCCTACCGTATGTTCACTTCCAGGGCTGAGTACCGCATTCTCCTCAGACAAGACAATGCTGATTATCGTCTGACAGGTTTATCTCACCGGATCGGTCTGGCAAGTGAGGAGCGTTACTCCAGGATGATGAGAAAGTACGAGGAGATAGAAAATCTAAAAAACTATTGCTGCACTCATAACATCAGCCCGTCTGTGGCAAATCCTTTCTTGGAGTCTCTTTCTTCGAGTCCCATACTCGAATCAAAGAAGATTTCTGATATTGCAGCGAGGCCTGAAGTGAAGCTCCCTGAGTTGATGAAGATTGTTCCACGTGGAACATCTGAAGAGGAGGTAATGGAGAGCGTTGAGATATCAATAAAATACAGCGGGTATATAGACAGGGAAATAAAATCTGCTGAAAAAATACATCGTCTCGAGAGCCTTGCAATTCCGGAGGGCTTCGACTTTGACAGGATAAGCGGACTCTCTACGGAATGCCGTCAGAAGTTCAAAAAATACACTCCACGTACAATCGCTCAGGCCCTGAGGATTTCGGGAGTGTCACCTTCGGACATTTCTGTCCTGCTTGTCTATTTCGGACGTTGATTCTATAGCATCTTAAGAGCGGTCTTTATTATGTCCTCGAGGCTTGCGGATGGATTGTCTTTGAGGATTGACTGGATCGCCTTAGTTATGTTCGGTTTTGAGAAACCGAGATTGAGCAGGGCTGTGGCTGCTTCATCGGCTGATTTGTTTGCTTCAGCTTTTATGAGGGTGTCGAAGTTGGCGTTCTCTCCTTTTACTATCTTGTCCTTAAGTTCCAGCACAAGCCTTTGAGCACTCTTGAGTCCTATACCTTTGATTGCTTTGAGGCGGTGGATGTCTTCTGAAAGTATCGCTTCATTGAGTTCTGCGGGGGAGAGGGAGGACAAGATCATCCTTGCAGAAGCCGCTCCCATGCCAGATACGCTTGTTATGTTCCTGAACAGTGTCCTCTCGTCTTTGGTGGCGAATCCGTAATCAACTTCTGCTCCGTCCCTTTGGTTGATCTGGCGCTGGATAAAGATTGTCGCTTCGGCTTTGCCGTCGATGGCATCGTATGTCTGGAGAGAAATCTCAACTGAATAACCTATGCCATGATTGTCTATTACGGCTGTAGTAGGTGTGAGTTCTGTGATTTTTCCTGAGATGTAGTCTATCATGTTCTTTGTGTTTACTGCTTCAAAAATAAGGAATAAATGGACATCTGCGCAAAAAATGTTATTTTTGTGTTTATGAATTTAGTTGATTTTAGAGGAGAGTTTCCGGAACTCTCAGAGACTGTATACGGTAAAAAACTCGTTTATCTCGACAATGCCGCCACTTCGCTCCGGCCTCTGAGCGTAATCCGCGAGTGGGACGAGATGTCAATGAAATATACAGCCAACCTTCATCGTGCAGTTCACCATATCGCAGAAGTCGCCACTCAGAAGTATGAGGCTGCAAGAGATGCTGTAAAGGATTATATCAACGCCGGGAGCATGGATGAGATCATTTTTACATCCGGGACTACGGCGTCAATCAATCTGGTTGCATTCAGTTTCGGCGAAGCCTTTGTGGAACCCGGTGACGAAATAATGGTTTCGGAGGTTGAACACCACTCGAACATAGTTCCGTGGCAGATGATGTGTGCGCGCAAAGGTGCTGTCCTGAGGGTCATCCCTGTGGATGATGAAGGACATCTGAGGCTTGATGAACTCAAGAGAATGCTCAGCTCACGTACAAGACTTGTCTGCGTCGCCCAGGTATCCAATGTGCTCGGGCTTGTTAATCCGATAAAAGAAATAGTCAGCATCTGCCACTCACGCTCTTGTCCTGTGCTGGTGGACGGTGCTCAGGGCATAGTCCATTCCGGGGTTGATGTACGCAAACTTGATTGCGATTTCTATGTATTCTCCGGACATAAAGTCTATGCCGCACCGGGGACGGGAGTCCTTTATGGAAAGAAATCATACCTTGACAGGATGCCTCCTTATATGGGTGGGGGAGAGATGATATCAGAGGTCAAGTGGAGCGGAACGACTTATGCAGCGTTGCCGCACAAGTTTGAGGCCGGCACCCAGAATATTTCCGGCACGCCGACTCTGGTCCAGGCACTCCGTGTCGCTGAACTTTCGCATACTGCTGAAATACAGAGCAATATGGCCGACATTGTAGACTATATGCTGAACGCTTTTTCTTCAGACAGCCGTTACCATCTTTACGGGCTTCCAGATGACGGGTATGAGAAAATACCTCTGTTCTCGTTCTCCGTGGAACATTGTCATCATGAGGATCTGGCCCTGATTCTTGACAAGATGGGGATAGCTGTGAGATCCGGGCAGATGTGCGCTGAACCGGTGATGGACAGGTTCGGGGTGACCGGGATGCTGAGGGCTTCCTTTGCCCCTTACAACACTGTCGATGAAGCTAAGTATCTGATGTCCTCGCTCGGGAGGGCCATTAAAATGCTTGATAGGAAATGAAAAGTTTGAAAGAAGTTCAAGCCGATGTCGTTGAAGAGTTTTCAATGTATGATGACTGGCTTGACAAGTATGAATATCTTATAGAACTTGGCAATAATCTCGAACCTTTTCCGGCTGAATCCAAGACTGATGATAAGCTTATAAAAGGTTGTCAATCAAGAGTTTGGCTTGATTATAAAGTCGATGACGGCCGTGTCTGGTTCAATGCGGACAGCGATGCCGTCATCACGAAGGGGATAATCTCCCTGCTTGTCGGCATCTACTCGGGCCGTGAAGCGTGCGAGATAGCGTCTGATAATTTTTCTTTCATTGATAAACTTGGCTTGAGGGAAAATCTGTCACCTACGCGGGCTAACGGTCTTGCTTCAATGATTGATACCATCAAGAGTATAGCAAGTAAAAACTGTCTGAAATGAGCGAAGAGAAAAATGAGGTTCTGACACCGGAAGATGTCAAGGAGCTCGCTCCGTTGTATGAAAATGTAGTGCTGGCTCTAAAGCAGGTCTATGATCCTGAAATTCCGGTGAACATCTATGACCTTGGCCTTATATATGAGTTGAATATCAACAAGGAGCATGAAGTCTACATCAAGATGACATTCACGGCGCCCAACTGCCCCATGGCGGATGAGGTGCTGGCGGAGGTTAAGCATAATGTGGAATTGACTCCGGGGGTGAAGAACTGTACGATTGATCTGGTTTTCGAGCCTGCATGGGATCAGAGCCTGCTTTCTGATGAGGCGCGTATAGCTCTTGGGATGGATCCGGAACTCGATGGGGAAGAAAACTGACATATACTTGTCTCTAGGCACGAACGTCGGAGACCGTCGGGCGAATATCATTTCGGCTCTTAATGCTCTTGATGAGGGGATCGGCTGTCATTATTCTGCTCTTTCCAGCATTATGGAGTCAAAATCATGGGGTTTTGACGGGGCCGATTTTCTCAATTGTGCGGTTCTCTATAAGAGTGATATTCTGCCGCATGAACTGCTCGTCCTTTGCAAGTCGATAGAGCATGATATGGGCCGCCGGGAAAGAATCGAGTACGCTGCTGACGGCTCCAGGATATACCATGACAGGATCATAGACATTGACATCCTGCTTTATGGAGACGAGAAGATCAATACTCCTGGACTCACCGTTCCCCACCCGAAGATGCGGGAGAGGGAATTCGTCATGGTGCCGCTCAAGGAGATATTTGACCAAGAGAGAGGAAATGATTAAATTTGCGAGTTGTCGCTGAATATTAAAACGAAACATATATGACACAAGAAGAATTATTCAAGGTGCTTGTCGCCCACTGCAAGGAATACGGATTCATCTTCCCGTCCAGTGACATCTACGACGGGCTGGCCGCAGTCTACGATTACGGCCAGATGGGCGTGGAGCTCAAGAACAACATCAAGCAGTACTGGTGGAACGCGATGACGCGTCTCAACGAGAACATAGTCGGCATCGACGCATGCATCTTCATGCACCCGAAGACCTGGGTCGCATCGGGCCACGTGGCAGCCTTCAACGACCCGCTCATCGACAACAAGGACTCGAAAAAGCGCTATCGTGCCGATGTCCTTATCGAGGACTACCTGCTCAAGATAGAAGAGAAGATCAACAAGGAAGTCGAAAAGGGCCGCAAAAAGTTCGGCGAGGCCTTCGATGAGGCGAAGTTCCGCGAGACCAACCCTAACGTGCTGCGCGAGAAGGCCCAGTACGAGGCTGTCCACAACCGCTATGTGGCTGCCGAGCAGGCCAACGACCTTGCAGAATACAAGCAGATCATCCTTGATTGCGGCATCGTCTGCCCGATCAGCGGCACCAAGAACTGGACCGATGTCCGTCAGTTCAACCTGATGTTCTCCACCCAATTCGGTTCCGTGGGAGACGAAAGCAGCAAGATTTACCTCCGTCCGGAGACAGCCCAGGGCATATTCGTGGACTACATCAACGTCCAGAAGACCGGCCGCATGAAGATCCCTTTCGGCATCGCGCAGATCGGCAAGGCTTTCCGCAATGAGGTCGTGGCACGTCAGTTCATCTTCCGCATGAGGGAGTTCGAGCAGATGGAGATGGAGTTCTTCGTCCGTCCCGGGACGGAGATGGAGTGGTTCAAAAAATGGAAGGAGAACCGTATGAAGTGGCATGTCAACCTCGGTATGGGTGCCGAGAACTACCGTTTCCACGATCACGAGAAACTGGCCCATTATGCCAATGCCGCCACGGACATCGAGTTCAACTTCCCGTTCGGTTTCAAGGAGCTTGAAGGTATCCACAGCCGTACCGATTTCGACCTCGGCAACCACCAGAAACTGTCAGGCAAGAAACTCCAGTACTTCGACCCGGAGACCAACGAGAGCTATGTCCCTTACTGCGTGGAGACATCAATCGGCGTGGATCGCATGTTCCTTGCCGTGCTGAGCCACTCTTACAAGGTAGAGACGCTTGAAAAAGGGGAAACCCGCACCGTGCTCAGCCTTCCGGCTCCACTCGCACCGGTAAAGGCCGCAGTGCTTCCTCTTGTCAAGAAAGACGGTCTCCCTGAATTCGCACAGAAAGTGATGGACGAACTCAAATATGACTTCTACTGCCAGTACGACGAGAAAGACAGCATCGGCAAGCGCTACCGCCGTCAGGATGCAATAGGAACCCCGTACTGCATCACCATTGACCATGAGTCGCTCAATGATAACTGTGTCACTGTACGCGACCGCGACACCATGCAGCAGGAGAGAGTCCCTGTCAGCGAACTCAGATCCATGATAGATAAGAAAGTCAATCTCAACAATCTTCTCAGAAACCTGTAATGGAGGCTACATTCTCCGAACTCGGCAGAGTGGAGGCTATACGGCAGCTCTTCGAAGGCAGCGGATACACTCCTTTCGGAGAGCCGCTGTGTTTCAAGTGCGGCAGCGGCTCCTGCGTGTCCGCATCGCGCCTCCTTCTTGAGGGGACAGACTTCAATCTTGAATATTTTCCTCTCAAACATCTTGGCTATAAGAGTGTTGTAAGTGTCACTGGTGAACTGTACGCCGCTCTTGCGCATCCGGAGACTCTTGTGGTGACTCTTGGTGTGTCTGCAAAACTTGATTTTGAACAGATCAAGGAACTTTGGGCCGGGGTCATTTTTGCTGCAAGGGAGCACGGGTACAAATCTTTGGGACTTGAACTTGAGCCGTCCCGCAACGGGCTTGCCATCAGTCTCTGCGCTTCAGGGGAGAGAAAGGAAATGAGCCGGCCTGCGGCCGCAAGCAAAGATCTTGTCTGTGTGTCCGGCAGCCTCGGGGCCGCTTATCTCGGGCAGCAGGTTCTTGAGCACAAGAGGGATGAACTTGAGAAATACAAGATGCTCGTGGGATCATATATCAAGCCGGAACTGTCCCCGGAAGTGGTCCCGCTTGTGGAATCCACCGGCATAATGCCTTCATTTTCTTATTTTGTGTCTCGGGGACTTTCTGATGCTCTCTTGAGATTGAACCGGGATTCGGGATTCGGGGTCAAGGTTTATGCTGACAAGATCCCGTTTGAAGGCAACAGCTTCGCTCTCGGCAAGGAACTTGATATTGATCCTGTTTCTGCAGCTATGAACGGAGGGGATGATTTCCGTCTTATGTTTGTTGTCCCGATAGGGGAGTATGAAGCTTTCCGCAAAGAGTTCGGCAGCTTTGACATAATCGGGCATCTGGCCCGTCCTGAGGTCGGAGCCGTGCTCGTCACCCCTGACGGACTGGAACATCCCGTATCGGCTCAGGGCTGGTAGTGTAAATAATTCAATATAAGTTGGTAACCAAGATGAAAAAGACAATCATCATCGTGGTCATGTCATTTGTGACCATGACACTCGGGGCGCAGAACAGCTCCGATATCCTCAATGCCATCAAGAATGTGGCTTCAAGTGTTATTTCTGTCCCGGCGGACCTGTCCGGTACATGGACTTACCAGGGAGTTGGCGCTGCCGTCAAAAGCGACAATATGCTGACCGCAGCTGCCGGCAATGCTGCCATCAGCACCGTTGAGAGCAAGATGGACAAGGCCCTTTCACGTATAGGCCTCAAGAAGGGCTCGGCCACCCTCACTTTCTCGCAGGACGGTTCTTTTGCCCTCAAGTTCGGCAAAGTCAATCTCCCGGGTACATGGACACAGAATGGCAGTGCTGTGACTATCAAGTTTGGAAAGGTGTTCTCTTATCTTCAGCTCGACGGTACCGTGACTGCCACCACTGATGGCTGCAAGGTCCTTTTCAATGGAGAGAAGTTCCTTGAGTTCACGAAGAAACTTGCCGAATACGCCTCCAAGATCTCATCCAACTCCACTGTAAAGAGCATCAACAGCCTCCTCTCCACCGCCAAGAGCGTGGATGTGGGCTTCAAGCTCAGCCGGTGAGTTTATGCTGCCGGGAGCGATGTATTTGTTATCTTTGCAGCAAAACAGATAATCAGATGCCGAAATCTATAATTGAAGAGAAATGCAGCCGTTGCGGCAAGGTGCACAGGATGGAGTTTGAGGGGAGTGTGGATGCCTTGGCAAGTCCGGAAGCGAAAGAGAAGGTCAAAAACGGGGAGTATTTCGTGTGGCGCTGTCCGGAGTGCGGCTGCGCCAACCTTATTCACGGACCGTTCCTCTATCACGACCCGCAGGAGAGGCTCATGATATTGATGACTGATGCCCCGGTCAAGGCTGAAGGGCTTCCTGAAGGTTATACCGGGCGGATTGTCCGCAGTCCAGGTGAACTCATCGAAAAGATAAAGATATTCGACGCCGGACTGGACGATGTTGCTGTCGAAATGTGCAAATTCGTGACTCTCAAGGAGATGAATAAAGATGTCCGCCTGAAGTTTTTCAAGATGGACGGGGCTGACTCCGAGATGACTTTCACATACCCGCAGGATGGACAGATGGAGATGATTTCTGTCGGGTTCAATGTCTACGAAGACTGTGCCGGCATCCTCCAGCGCAACCCGTCCATAAAAGAAGCAGCCCGGGGACTTGTCAAAGTCGACCCGGACTGGCTCTCAAATTATATAGGATAGGATACTTACTACTCCAGTTTCCTTGCTCCGTCGGAGATGATCACGTGGTATACCTTAGGTTCGTGGCCGAACTTCTCTGCGAACTTCTCCTTTGCTTCGGAGATGAACTGCTCGTAGAGTTCTTCCTTGACGAGGTTGATGGTGCAGCCTCCGAATCCGCCGCCCATTACGCGTGATCCGGTGACACCCATCTTGCGGGCGAGATCATTGAGGTAATCCAATTCCTCACAGCTGACCTCGTACAGGTGGCTGAGTCCGAAGTGGGTCTGGTACATCATCTCACCTACTGTCACATAATCGCCTCTTTCGAGCGCGTCGCAGACATCAAGGACTCTCTGGACTTCTCCTATGACGTACTCTGCACGGAGGAAATCCTCTTCAGGAATCTCGCCCCGCACCTCTTCAAGCCACACTCTCTTGCAGTCGCTGAGGCACTCGATTTCCGGGTGATTCTTTTTGATTGCGGCAGCCGCGTTCTCGCATGACGCGCGGCGTTTGTTGTAGGCCGATGAGGCGAGCTCGTGCTTTACGCAGGAGTCAAGGAGAACAAGTTTGTACCCGTCGGGTCTGAATGGGAAATACTTGTATTCCAGTGTTTTGCAGTTGAGCCTTATGAGTTGGCCCTTCTTGCCGAAGCATGAAGCGAACTGATCCATGATGCCGCAGTTTACACCGCAGTAGTTGTGTTCCGTGGCCTGGCCTATCTTTGCGAGCTCGAACTTGTCGATGCCATTGTCGAACAGGTCATTGATGGCGTAGGCGAAGCAGCTTTCGAGTGCGGCTGAAGAAGACAGGCCGGCTCCGAGAGGCACATCTCCCGCGAATACGGCATCGAATCCTTCGACTGTTCCTCCTCTCTTCAGCGTCTCACGGCATACGCCGAAAATATACCTTGCCCAGGTCGTCTGAGGCTTGTCTTCTTCGCTGAGTCCGAATGAGCAAGGCTCATCGAAGTCGATTGAATAGAGATTGACCGTGGCGGTGCCGTTTTTCTTGATTTCGGCCACGATCCCCTTGTCGATGGCTCCCGGGAACACGTATCCCCCGTTGTAGTCAGTATGTTCTCCGATGAGGTTGACTCTGCCTGCGGCAGCATAGAAAGTGCCAGTCTCACCGAACAGTTCGGTGAATTTGGCGTGAATTTTATTTTTCATTTCCATTTTTATGTGGCATTAAATTTTTGCTGAGAGCAAATTTATCAAAAAGTAAGCATTAGAGCAATAGGCAGGTGGTCGCTCAATCCTCCCTCGTATCTCGGACCTACAAAAGTCCTGCGCGGTTTCTCTCCCCCGAATGTCTTGTCTGCGGTCAGCAGTGAGGGGGTATCGAATATCTCCTCCCGGATGGTGGCATTTCCGTATATGAAATGACCGTCGATTTTTTCCCAATTTCCATTGTATTTGATTGTCCCGAGACCATGCTGGTGCCAGAGGTCATCGTTGAAATCACCTATTGACAGGATTCTTGCTGCACCGGCAGCCATCAGCGAATCGGCTGTCTCCTCCATTGTCGAGAAGGCGGCCCTGCGCCTGTCTGACTTGCCTCCGATTTTGGAAGGGTGGTGGTTGACCATCACAGTGAGGCTGTCGAAGCGTGCGACCAGGATGTCCCTGGTGGCCATGGGACTGCCGGCGCTGTCCGTGATATGTACCGGGAAACTTTCGGCAAGATGCAGGCGTGAGCGACGGTACAGCAGGGCACAGTCTATGCCTCTGTGGTCAGGGGATTCGTAGTGCACAATGGTGTAGCCCAGTTTTCGGAGCAGTGTTGAGGACAGAAGGGATTTGAGCACCTGCAGATTCTCCACTTCGGCCAATCCTACAATGTCGGGAGGGCCACCGTATTTGTCCGAGAATGCGAGGATGGTCTTGGCGATGCCGTCGCATTTGGCATGGAATCTTCCGCGAGTCCAGTACGTTGGTGCAGACGCGGAGCGGTAGTCGAAAAAGTTTTCCACATTCCAGAACATCACCCTGAGTGTGTCGTCCTGCGCCCGGCAGAGGAATGTCGTCAAAAGTGCGAGAAGTGCAATCATAGTCCGTTTCATTCTGCTAATATGGCGATTTTTTGAGTAAATTTGCGAATTAATTTTAGATTTATGTCTCTGAAGTGCGGCATTGTAGGACTTCCGAACGTGGGAAAGTCCACTCTTTTCAACTGCGTCAGCTCCGGGAAGGCCCAGAGCGCAAATTTCCCTTTCTGTACCATCGAGCCGAATCTCGGCTCAACCAATGTTCCCGACAGGAGGCTTGATGTCCTCTCGGAGATATGCAAACCTCAGCGCACCATCCCGGCCACCGTGGACATAGTGGACATTGCGGGCCTCGTCAAGGGCGCCAGCAGGGGAGAGGGGCTTGGCAACCAGTTCCTGGCCAACATCCGCGAGTGCGATGCCATCCTGCATGTGCTGCGCTGTTTTGATGACGGCAATGTGGTGCATGTGGACGGGAGCGTGGATCCCGTCAGGGACAAGGATGTGGTGGATCTGGAACTCCAGATAAAGGATCTTGAGACGGTTAATGCCAGACTTGCCAAGGCTGAAAAGGCAGGCAAGGCCGGAGACAAGGAGTCAAAGAAACTCGCCGACCTTCTCACCCGTTATAAGGCGGCCCTTGAGCAGGGAAAGTCCTGCCGCAGCGTGCAGCTCGTCAACGAGGAGGAGGCGGTCATCGCGCGGGATCTTTTCCTGCTGACCAACAAGCCGGTGATGTATGTCTGCAATGTGGATGATGCTTCCGCGGTGAGCGGAAACGCTTACGTGGATGCTGTCCGCGAAGCTGTCAAGGACGAGAATGCCCAGATACTTGTGATTTCCGCCAAGACGGAGTCCGAGATAGCTGAGATGGAAGACTATGAGGACAGGAAGATGTTCCTTGAGGAGATGGGGCTTAAGGAGTCCGGGGTGGTGCGGCTCATACAAAGCGCCTACAAGCTGCTCGGGCTTCAGACGTTCTTCACGGCCGGCGCGGACGAGTGCCGCGCATGGACGGTCAAGGTTGGCGACAAGGCCCCCAAGGCGGCAGGTGTGATACACTCCGATTTCGAGAAGGGGTTCATCCGTGCCGAGGTAATAAAATATGATGATTTTGTCAAATACAAGACGGAATCAGCCGTGCGTGCCGCAGGGAAGATGGGTATAGAGGGAAAGGATTATGTGGTGCAGGACGGGGATATAATGCATTTCTTATTTAACGTTTAATAAATGGAAAAAACTTGGAGATGGTTCGGGCGCAAAGACAGCATCACGCTGAACATGTTGCGTCAGATAGGAGTAGAGGGGATAGTCACCGCACTGCACGATGTTCCCAACGGGGACATCTGGACAGAGGAGGACATCCTTTCGCTCAAGAAATACATTGAAGATGCCGGCCTGCGCTGGTCGGTGGTGGAGAGTCTTCCTGTCAGCGAGGCGATCAAATATGCCGGCCCGGAGCGTGACAGGCTCATAGACAATTATATAGTGAGTCTGCGCAATCTCGGCCGCTGCGGTATCAAGACGGTGTGCTACAACTTCATGCCGGTGATAGACTGGGTGCGCACAGATCTCGAGCATCCTCTGCCAGACGGCACGACAGCCCTGTATTTTGACTATTCCCGCTTCGCATATTTCGACATCAGGATCCTTTGCAGGGAAGGGGCGGAGAAGGATTATCCGGAGCATATACTCTCCAAGGTGGCGGAACTGGACAAGACCTTGACGGAGGATGACAAGCATCAGCTCATAGACTCCATCATAGTGAAGACGCAGGGATTTGTCAACGGCAACATTTCCGAGGGGGACCGCACCCCGGTGCAGCATTTCCGTGCCCTTATGAGCCATTATGAGGGTGTCAGCAAGCAGGATCTGCTGGACAACATCACGTATTTCCTCAAGGCCGTGATGCCTGTGTGTCATGAGGTCGGAGTAAACATGTGCATCCACCCGGATGATCCGCCTATGCCGGTGTTCGGCATGCCGCGAATCGCGGGGAACGCCGAAGATATCCGCAACATTCTCTCTTCTGTGGATGATTTCCACAATGGTCTCACCTTCTGTGCCGGCTCGCTATCCGCAGGGGCTCACAACGATGTGCCCGCGATGGCCCGGGAGTTTGCACCGCGTACGCACTTCGTGCATCTGCGCACCTGCAAACTGCTCGGTGACGGCAACTTCATCGAGGCCCCGCACACAGCGGGAAGGGTCAATCTTGTCGAACTTGTCCGCATATTCGAGCGTGAAGGCAGGAATATCCCCATGCGTGTGGACCATGGCAAAGACATGCTCGGAGACATCATCAAAGGCTATAATCCGGGTTACAGTTTCCACGGGCGCATGCTCGCCCTCGGCCAGGTAGAGGGCATGATGGCCGCAGTCAAGGATGAATTTGATAAGAAATTGATATGAACGAGCTCTATTCAGTAAAAGGCAAGGTGGCAGTGATAAGCGGAGCCGCCGGTGCCTTGGGCGGATCTCTTGCCCGTCACTTCGCTTCGCAGGGCGCAGATGTGGTCGCTCTTGTCCACAGGGAAGAACAGCTTGCTCCGGTGGTGGAGCAGCTCCGCAGCCTTGGCGGAAATCCATGCGGATACGCATGCAACGTCATGGACACCGATGCCGTAAAGGCCATAGCCGACGAGGTGGTGAAGAAGTACTCCCGCGTCGATATCCTCATCAATGTGGCGGGAGGCAATGTGGCAGGGGCCAATGTGATGCCTGACCAGAACTTCTGGGACATGAAGCTTGAAGACTGGACCAAGGTGCTGGATCTCAACCTCAACGGTACGGTGTACCCTTGCCATGTGTTTACGCAAGTGTTTGCCTCACAAGGATATGGATGTATTCTTAATATCTCTTCCATGGCGGCTTACGATGCTCTTACGCGTGTGGCCGGGTATGGAGCGGCCAAAGAGGGGGTCTCAAATTTCACGCGCTGGCTCGCTGCGGAGATGGCAATCAAGTACGGGGAGAAGATACGTGTCAACGCACTTGCGCCGGGCTTTTTCATCGGCAAGCAGAACCGTGCCGCTCTTCTCAATGAGGACGGGTCCCTGACAGAGCGCTCAGTCAAGGTGATAGCCAAGACCCCGATGCGCCGTTTCGGTGATCTGACAGAACTCAACGGTGCAGCCCAGTTCCTGTGCAGCGATGCGGCAAGCTTCGTTACCGGCGTGGTGCTGCCGGTGGACGGAGGGTTCAGCTCCTTCAGCGGAGTTTAGCCCTCTACATATCCACGCTCATGATGAGCTGCAGGCTGTGACGGTCCGCTGTCATGCCTGCTGCCCTGAGATTTTCCAGACAGTTGCCTCCGTTATAGTCATAGCGGAGGCCTATTCTTGTAGTATAAGGAATCCAGATCAGGTTTTCGAGTCTGACGTTGAGGTCGGCCCCGATGCTGTACAGATTAAAAAGATTTCTCTCGGAAGGCATGAGTGTGAAATCTGCGTGCGGTATCAGTTCCAGATTGCGGATATAGGCTGCCGGAGAGAGGAAAGACCAGTCCATGGCAGCGAAAGGGATTGCATAGTCTGCACTTACTTTGGTCCTCCACGAGAGGCCGCATATATAGGAATTGACAGCTGAAAGGAAACCGCGCGGAACCATGTTGGCGAAACTGTCTGCGAACTGTCCGCCCTTGCGTCTGATCTCATGTATGCCGCTGAGTTTCAGACCGTGGGTAGGGAATAAGCCGGGGGCGTAGCCGTACAGGTGGAAATAATAGCTTGGACTGAAGAGGTACAGGAGTCTTGTGCGTTCGCTGTAGGCGAATTCCCCGCCGAGGCCCACTCTGGGCCATATTCTCGATGATGGTGTGCTCTCCATCAAATATGCCCGGACACTGACGATATTTCTCCTTACGTATCTCGCGTTGCCGTAGGCATCGGTCCAGTCGTTGGTGGAGCCGAGGCTGATTTTCGGTATTATGCCGCTGTTCCACCCGCCCGAAGACAGGTTGAGCGGCAAATACGCATCGAGTCGTGTATAGAGCATAGGCTTACCGGTATCCTGTCCGGACAGGCGGCTGCTGGAGGCATCGAGACTGTATTTGATGGAGTTCCTGTCGTTGAGGTCCACATTGAGTTCCAGCACCGGGGCCAGCCCCCGGTAAGTGAGGTTGAGGTGTCCGGAGTTCCTCCATCCGGCGCTGTAGTCCCATGCCTTGTACCCCAATGAGCCATAGAAACTTCCGAGGTCATCCTGGAAGAAGACGGTGGCGCCCGGAGCTGCGGCGGAGCCGATCTCGGACATGCTTAGGCTGCTCACTGCATCATAATCCACATATATCGGGGCCCATGAGTGCAGACGCACAAGGTTTTTCAGTCTTGAGTAGTTCTCCGGTGAACTTATCTTCACTTCCGCACCATAGTCCGGCTGTGCTGTCTCGCCTGCGCTCAGCCTGTCTGCAAAGGGGTAGGCGGGGAGACGGGTGAAATCCGCGCTGCGCTCCGTAAGATCCGAAGCGGCAGTGTATGCCGGGAGCTTCCCTTTGGTGGACAAGCTGGTGTAATACAAGGTCTTCCCGTCGGGACTCAGCTGGAAATCATCTGCTCCGAACCTGGTGGAGGTAAGCTGTACAAGCCCGCCATCTGACAGGTCGAGGGCGTACAATTCATTCACTCCGGTCCTGTCACAAGTGAACATCAGTTTTCCGTCGTTGCTCCACAGGTCTTTTATCTTCACCGGCTGCGGATTGAGCACACATGAGTAGTCCTTGACTTTCCAGATCCCGAAACCTTCCGAGGTGATGGCGCTGGCATAGAGTTCTTTACCGGCCCATGCCGTCTCCACGACCTGCATCCCGTCCGGTGCGGGGTAGTGGAAGAATTCAATGCCGGTCACGATGTCCATCACGGTGACGCTGCTGCCGCCTTCCAGAGGGTATTCTGTGACGGAGAGCAGAAGGTCATGGTCGGCGGGGGCGGGGTGGTAGAATCTCTTGCCCCTGCTGATGCGCCCGGTCTTCCCGGCTCTGGTCAAGTACATGATGTCAGAAGAGGATTTCTGCTCCCAGCGGATGTCCGGCTTGTATTCGCTCCAGTATAGCCTGTCTGTCAGGCGGCTGTATATGAGTCCTGTGGTGCTGGCGCTGAAAAGGGATACGGTCCTTTCTTTTCCATCCTTGTCTATCCGGACCAGTTCTTCCGGGGCGGTAAGGCTCTTGCGTATTGCGTAGAGGGTGTCGCCGGCCACGGCAAGGCTTCCATATTCGGTGAATCGCTCCGGCGAGTTGACCATCGCCGTGGAGGTGATGAACGGGGCCCTTGCCTTCTCGTCACGCTTCCAGAACGCCCCGAGGCTGTCACTTACCTCGCGGAAGGCTTTGTTGAAGCTCTTTCCCGCCACTTCTCTCGCTGTTCCGTCAAGGTTGAAGAATGCGATGCCGTGCTTGTCCTGTATGCGCCTGAAGTACCTTGCTGTGAAGTCCGGCGCATTGTACAGTGTCCTGATTCCGGCCATGGCCACGTAGCCGGCGCGGTAGTAGTCCGGGGTGTAGTGCTTCTGTGAGCCGTATCTCCATTTCCAAAAATCCCTGTAGTCCTCCTCGGCGAAGGCCACCCTGTAGTATTCGAGAAAGTCTGCGGTACGGCCCCTTCCCGCCCGGCTCAGGGCAGTCTCCGTGACCACCGCGTCGCCCTCAAGGAAGGCCGGTCCCGGATAGATGGCGGAAAGTGCCCCGGGGGCCAGCTGGCCCGTAAGGATGTTCCAGAACCTGAAAGGCCTCCCGGCTCCGAACTGCATCTGGGCGGAGTGCCTGGATTCGTGCACGATGAGCTGCTTTTCCCACGGGGTAGGCTCCGGGTCATAGGGGTCGGGCTGGGTCTGGAGTTCCATCCTGCGCGGAGTCCAGGTCACCTGGCCGTTGGAGTTGGCGGAGCAGGGCCTGAGGATGACCGGCATTCTGCGCCTGTAGTTCTGGTTTGGGGAGAATCCGGCACTGTTTCCCACCACCTGACCTGCCTGTTCAAGCGTACGTGCGTAGACTCTTGCCAGGGAATCAAGCCCGCGCGGGTAGATCACTTTGTAGTTGTCAGTCTGTATCTGGCTCCACTTTACGGAGAAAGGTTCTGTCCCGTTGGTGTAGAACTGTGCCACCGCGCCCGGACCGGCCAGGCACAGGGCGGCCGCAATCAAAATCTCTTTGGCTCTCATGGGGGCAAATCTAACATTTTTTCATAACTTTAGAACTTGTTTTGAACGACTCGGATGAAAAAGACACTGTTATTTGCATCTTTGCTGGTTGCCGTCATTTCCTGCGGCAGCCGTCCGGACTCTGAGCATCAGGAGGATTCGATCCGCCCTTTCCCGAAAGTTGAACTGCCGGCGATGATCACTGACCCGGCGGAGCAGCTCGACTATATTCTTGACCACTATTGGGATACTTTCTTTTCGGGTGAGTGGCCCACCGACTCGGCCGAGGTCCTCGGAGTACCTGACAAGGAGGTCGAGCAGAACATTTCTTTATACATAGCTCTTCTCGATAAGCTGCCTGTCCCGGAGGCGCAGCAGAGCTTGAGGGGCACGTTCTCCAAAATAGAATCCAGGCAGCAGCGGGACACGGCATCCCTGTTTTACATGCGTTTCACGGAAATGCTGGCCTCCTGCCTTTACGACCCCAATTCTCCCCTGCGCAGCGAGGACCTGTATCTGCCGATAGTCGAGGGGCTTGTGGAATCCCATTTCACCAGGCCCGACAGGCTTGCCGGCTACCGCTTCGAACTCGACAAGTGCCGGCTCAACCCTTACGGGGCAAAGGTTCCGGATTTCAAGTTCAAGGATGCTTCCGGGCGCCTGCACCACCTATACGGAGAGAAGGCCGGATACACTATGCTGTTTTTCAGCAATCCCGGCTGTACCGCCTGCAAGGAGATCATAGACCAGATAGGCAGCCGGAGCTATGTGCCGGGGATGATAAGCCGGGGCGAGCTTGCCATAGTCAACATATACATCGACGATGAACTGGACAAATGGCGCGAATACGAGCCATCATACCCGCGCGACTGGGTCAACGGATACGATTTTTCCCAGGTCATCAACAGCGACTCCCTATACTACGTCAGGGCCATACCGTCCCTTTATCTTCTTGACTCGCAGAAACGTGTCATATATAAGGACGCGCCGGTGGAGAGAGTCCTGCTGTTCTTGGACAATATTCAGACAAATCAATAAACTATCACGAATATGACCAGCATTACACGTAAGCTTTGGGGCAGGACCCCTGACGGAACACCCGTCTACAGATACACTCTCAAAAATTCCAGCGGAGCCTCCGCGACCCTGTGCAGTATCGGCGCCGGCATCGTGTCGATAAACGTTCCCGACAAAGATGGGAAACTGGGCGACGTAGTGCTCAGCTACGCCAAGCCTGAGAGCTATTTCGGAGACGGCCCATGCATGGGCAAGTGCCCGGGACGCTACGCCAACCGCATCGCGGCGGGAAAGTTCACCCTTGACGGCAAGGAATACAGCCTCCCGATAAACAACGGCCCGAACCACCTGCACGGCGGTCCGGACGGGTTCCAGAACAAGGTTTGGGAGTCCCGCAAGCACAAGGACGGAGTCGAGTTCAAGTGCAGCGCAGCCGACGGGGAGATGGGATACCCCGGCAACATCACCGTGGTAGCAAGATACGAGTGGAGCGAAGAGAACGAACTCCGCCTTACATTCTCAGCCAAGAGCGACGCCCCTACGGTGGTGAACCTCACCAACCATTGCTATTTCAACCTCAATTGCAAGGGTTCCGTGCTCAGGCAGTACCTGAAACTCAATGCTTCCGAATACCTGCCTACGGACAGCAGCCTGATTCCTTTAGGGGACTCCGAGCCGGTGGCCGGCACGCCGATGGACTTCCTCACCGCCAAGACGCTGGGCAGGGATATAAAGAAAGATTTCCCGGCACTCAACATCGGCAAAGGCTACGATGCCTGCTGGCTGATAGACGGTTATGTGCCCGGGCAGCTACAGGAGGCGGCCGAACTCTATTCAAAGCAGAGCGGAAGGGAACTCAAGGTATACACCACCCAGCCTGGCATACAGGTCTACACAGGCAACTGGCTTGAAGGATGCCCGGAGGGCAGGAGGGGACGCATCTACCACGATTATTATGGTGTGGCCCTTGAGTGCCAGCACTTCCCGGACAGCCCCAACAAGCCTGAATATCCTAGTACCGTGCTCAGACCGGGAGAAGTTTACCATGAGGCCATAATCTTCGCATTCGGGGTGAAGAAATGAGACAGTACCTCGATCTGCTCAAGACGATAATGGATACCGGTACGGTCCGTCACGACCGTACCGGTGTCGGCACAAAGAGCATATTCGGACACCAGATGCGCTTTGACCTTTCTGAAGGCTTTCCGCTCCTGACGACCAAGAAAGTCCATCTGAAGTCCATCATCTACGAACTCCTGTGGTTCATAAGCGGCGACACCAACATCAAGTACCTCAAGGATCACGGAGTTTCCATCTGGGACGAATGGGCTGATGAGAACGGTGACCTTGGCCCTGTCTATGGCCACCAGTGGCGCAGCTGGCCAGCTCCTGACGGTAGAAAGATAGACCAGCTTTCCGAGGTGATAGACATGATTCGGAACAACCCGGACTCTCGCCGCATGATAGTCTGTGCCTGGAATCCGGGTGAAGTGGACAAGATGGCTCTTCCTCCGTGCCACTGCCTTTTCCAGTTTTATGTGGCGGACGGAAGGCTTTCCTGCCAGCTTTATCAGCGCAGCGCCGACACTTTCCTCGGGGTTCCGTTCAACATTGCATCCTACGCCCTGCTGACCATGATGATAGCGCAGTGCTGCGGCCTGCAGCCGGGGGAGTTCATCCATACGACCGGAGACACGCACATATACCTCAACCACTTTGATCAGGTGCGCGAGCAGTTGTCCCGTGAGCCGCGTGCCCTGCCGAAAATGAGGCTCAACCCTGAGGTGAAGAGCGTCTTTGACTTCCTCTACGAGGATTTCACTCTTGAGGGTTATGACCCATGGCCTGCCATCAAGGCCCCGGTAGCTGTATGAGCATGGAGAAATGTCTTATAGTGGCCGTGTCCGATGACATGGCCATCGGCAGGGGTGGAGACATGCCATGGCATCTGAGTGAGGATCTGAAGTATTTCAAGCGTGTGACCATGGGTTGCCCTGTCATAATGGGACGCACCACATTCGAGTCCCTCGGCCGTCCTCTGCCCGGGCGTAAAAACATAGTTCTTTCACGTCGTGAGATTCCTCTGCCGGAGGGGGTGGTGAGGGTTGGCTCGCTGGATGAGGCGTATGTGGCAGCCGGATCTGCGGAGCGCTGCTTCATAATGGGCGGCGCATCCGTCTATGCTCAAGCAATCGGGGATATGGACACGCTCTACATCACGCGTATCCATACCACCGTACCTGATGCTGACGCATTTTTCCCTGAGATTGATCTTACCCTCTGGAAAGAGCAGTCCCGCTCCGACACCCTCACGGATGAGCGGAGCGGGATACGCTTCGAGTTTGTGGTCTATAAGCGGAGAGTTTAGATCCCGAGTTCCTCTTTCATTCTCCTGAGCAGGTCAAATGCCTGCATCGGGGTCATATTGTTGAGATCCGCCCCCTCTAGCTTTTCCTTGAGCGAGGAGAGGGTGGGGTCGTCAAGCTGAAAAAACGACAGCTGCATGCTCCCGTCGTCTTCGAGTTCCATCTTCCCTGCATGTTTCTCGCGTGCCTCAAGCTGACGCAGGGTCTTTTCTGCGGATTCTACAACCTCCCGCGGCATTCCGGCCAGTCTCGCCACATGTATTCCGAAGCTGTGTGCCACCCCTCCGGGTTCGAGTTTTCGTAGGAATATTATGTTTTTCCCGTCTTCCTTGATGGCTATGTGGTAGTTTTTTATTCTCGGGTATTGTTCTTCCATGTCGTTGAGCTCGTGGTAGTGCGTGGCGAACAGTGTCTTGGCACCTTTCCCTTCGTTATGTATGTACTCCACGAGGGCTCTGGCTATGGACATGCCGTCGTATGTGGACGTGCCGCGGCCTATCTCGTCGAGCAGCACGAGCGAGCGGGCGGAGAGGTTGTGCATTATCATCGCCGTCTCGGTCATCTCCACCATGAAGGTGGATTCTCCACGGGAGATGTTGTCGGTGGCCCCTACTCGGGTGAAGATCTTGTCGAAATATCCGAATCTGGCCTCCTGCGCGGGGACGAACGAGCCGATCTGGGCCATAAGCACGATGAGGGCGGTCTGGCGGAGTAGGGCTGATTTTCCGGCCATGTTAGGGCCCGTGAGGATGATGATCTGGTCGCCCTTGCTGTCCATGGATATGTCGTTCGGGACATATTCTTCACCCGGCTCCATCAGGGTCTCTATCACGGGGTGTCTTCCCGCCTTGATCTGCAGGGCGGTGGACTTGTCCACTTCGGGGCGGCAATAATGTCTGTCAAGCGCCTGTTGTGCAAAGCCCTGCAGGACATCTATCTTTGATATGATGCGGCTGTTGCCCTGGATGTCCTTGATGGATTTCTGCACATCCGCCACGAGGGCGGCGTAGAGCCTGCTCTCGAGTTCATAGATGGTGGATTCGGCATTGAGTATCTGCTCTTCGTATTCCTTGAGTTCGGTCGTTATGTAGCGTTCCGCATTGACAAGGGTCTGCTTGCGTATCCACTCGGAGGGCACCTTTTCCCTCGCGGAGTTGCGGACCTCGATATAGTAGCCGAAGACATTGTTGTAGCCGATTTTCAGAGTGCTGATGCCGGTGCGTTCCGTTTCCCGCTGCTGCATCTTCTGCAGATAGTCCTTGCCGCCCCGGGAGATCTCCCGTAGTTCATCCAGCTTGCTGTCGACTCCAGTGGCGATCACGTCGCCCTTGCCTATTTGGGCTGCGGAGTTTTCGGACAGGGTGCTCACTATCCTCATCATGGCGGAGTCTGTGTTGCGCAGGCCGGAGGAGAGCTTTTCAAGCGCTTCGCAACCGCTTTCTGTGCACCTTTCCATGATGGGGTTCATCCGCCTGAGGGATCTTGCGAGCTGAATCATCTCGCGTGGCAGGATCTTTCCTGTGGCGAGGCGTGATACGGCTCTTTCCAGATCCCCGATTTCGCTGATATCCTCCTGCATACCGGAGAGAGCCTGACTGTTGTCGATGAAAAACTCTACAATGTCGTATCGCGATCCCAGTTCCTTGAGATCCATGACGGGCATTGACAGCCACTGCCTGAGCAGGCGGGAACCCATGCTGGAGCAGCACCTGTCTATCGTGTCCACAAGGCTTACTCCTTCCTTGCCGGCATTGCTCTGGAATACTTCAAGGTTGCGGAAAGTGAATCTGTCCATCCACACGAATTTGTCGGAATCTATCCTGGAGATGGAGCAGATGTTGCCGAGTCCTGCATGGTGAGTCTGCTCCAGATAGACTAGAAGAGCACCTGCGGAACAAAGGGCGAGCGGAAACTGCTCTACGGCGAACCCCTTGAGACTTTTGACTTTGAACTGGTTTCTGAGTTTTTCTTCCGCAGCTTCCTGCACAAAAGCCCATTCGTCCAGAGATGTCAGGTAGTAGTCTCCGAAGAGTTCTTTTACCCTTTTCGCATCTTCTCTTTTGACTACAAGCTCTTTGGGCCCGAATGAGGACATCAGGGTGCTGATGTACTCCACCGGGCCTTGTGCGACCTGGAAAGTACCGGTAGAAGCGTCCAGGAAGGCGGCTCCGCAGTTGTTACCGTCCAGTGTCAGCCCCGCAAGGTAGTTGTGTTCTTTCTGCTCGAGCATCCCGGCGCCGAAAGCTATGCCGGGGGTGAGGATTTCCGTGACCCCGCGCTTGACAAGTTTGTTTTTTACCAGTGCCGGGTCTTCAAGCTGGTCGCACACTGCCACCTTGTAGCCGGCGCGTATCAGTTTCTGCAGGTATGATTCGAGGGCATGGTGCGGGAAGCCGGCCATCTGTGTGCTGCCTTTGTCTCCGTTGGAACGCTTTGTCAGCACGAGTCCGAGAACCTTGCTTGCAAGGACCGCATCGTCCGCGTAGGTCTCATAGAAGTCCCCGACCCTATATAGAAGCAATGCTTCGGGGTTCTGTGCCTTGATGCTGAAATAGTGTTTCAGCATCGGTGTGTCTTCTCCGCTTTTCGCCATAGTTTACAAAATTAATGATTTTTGGCGATGATTCATTATCTTTGACCTCATGAAACGACTGCTGATAATCACTTACTATTGGCCGCCCACCGGAGGATCCGGTGTGCAGCGATGGGTGAAATTCAGCAAGTATCTTCCCGAGTTCGGATGGCAGCCTGTCATATATACGCCCGAGAATCCGGAGCGTCTCGCCTATGATGAGAGCCTGCTCGGAGACATTCCAGGCTGTGCCGAAGTGATAAAGACCCGTATATGTGAGCCTTATGAGCTGTACCGGCGTCTGACAGGCTCCAAGGCCGGGTCCGAAGTGAACCCTCTCAATTCGCAGAAAAAGTCTCTCAAAAAGCGTATTTCGTTGTGGCTCAGAGGTAATCTTTTCGTCCCCGACCCGAGAGTGTCGTGGGTTCGGCCGTCTGTGCGCTTCCTCTCCAAGTATCTGCGAGACCATCCCGTAGATGCGGTTGTGACCACGGGACCTCCGCAGTCTATGCATCTTATCGGTCTGGGGCTCAAGCGGCGGCTCGGCGTGAAGTGGATAGCGGATTTCAGGGATCCGTGGACAGAGATGTTTTACTACAAGCACCTTTCGCTGACACGCTGGTCGGACAGGAAGCATCATCGTCTGGAGCAGAGCGTGCTGGATGAGGCTGATATGGTGATTGCGGTTTCACCGCGTGTCCGTGATGATTTTGCTGCAAGAACCTCTACACCTGTGAGTCTGATTACCAACGGTTTCGATGAGGATGATTTCTGCCTGGTCCAGCCTCATCCTCATCCGGGCAAGTTCACTCTTGTACATACCGGGCTTTTCGCCTCTGACGGGAATCCTATGTGCCTGTGGGATGCGCTATCTCGCAAATGTGCTGAAAATGCGGAGTTCAGAGAACGTCTCCAGATTAGACTTGCCGGCAAGACGGACCCTCAGATCATTGCCTCGATACGGGACAGGGGCCTTGACGGGAATCTGGTCAATCTTGGCTATCTTCCCCATACGGAGACGGTGAGGGAGCAGAAGAGTGCGGATGTCCTCCTGCTGCCTCTCAGGCAGGAACCGGAGTATTCCAAAGTCCTGCCCGGCAAGATATTCGAGTATCTGGCTTCGGGCCGTCCGGTACTGGGTATAGGACAGGTGGACAGCGCCGCCGCCGATATTCTGAGAGACAGCGGGGCGGGGGAGATGTTCGATTGGCAGGACTGCCGGGGAATGATGGATTTCATCTGCTCGGCACACACACCGCCACACGGTACGGAGCGCTATTCGCGACGCAGCCTGACGGCGCAACTTGTAGAATTGTTATGAAGAAAAAAATAATCTATTGCATCTGCACGGTGCTGGGACTGCTCCTGTTGTCCTATGCCTATGTACCGGAAGTTCTTACTGGCAAGATAGTGAACCAGAGCGACATATCAGGCTGGCAGGGGATGGCCAAGGAGATGATGGACTGGAACTCGGCCCACCCGGATGACCAGACGGCATGGACGGATTCGATGTTCGGGGGGATGCCTACGGCAACCATCCACGCATCCACAAAGGGCGACTGGACCCAGAAGATCTACGATTTTCTGCTTGTCGGCAGGAGGCCGGCCACGTATCTTTTCATCTCCCTGCTCGGAGCATGGCTGCTCATGCTTTCGTTCGGGGTTCATCCGTTGCTTGCCATAGGAGGGGCGGTGGCTGTCACATTCTGCTCCTACAATATGCAGATCATACAGGTAGGACACAACACCAAGATGCAGGCCATAGCCTTCCTTCCATGGGTGCTCGCCGCGCTTGTGTTCACATACCGCAAGGCGCTTGGGGATAAGGCCAGATGGTTGCCTCTGTCATGTCTGGGGGCGGCGCTTTTCGGTCTGGCCTTGAGTTTCCAAGTCAAGGCCAACCATCCTCAGATCACCTATTATCTGGCACTTATGATTTTGCTGTATGTAATAGTCATGGTGGTCTGGATACTAATGGACAAGACCCGTCGCAAGTCCCTTCTCGGGCGGTTTTTCGCATCCTCTGCACTGCTGCTGGTGCTTGGAGTGACCGGTATCGCGACCAATGCCATAAAGTTGCTGCCGACCTATGAATACACCCCGTATTCCATGCGCGGCGGCAGTTCAGCCGCCTCTGAAGACGGGAGCGGCACCAAAGGACTGGACATCGATTATGCCACAGCCTGGTCTTATGGTTGGCAGGAATTGCCGAATATGCTGATCCCGGATTTCAACGGAGGCTCGTCTGCCGGGGCTGTCAATCCTGACCGCTCGGCAACCATTGACCTGCTCCGCTCCGCCGGACAGGGCAATCTGCGGGAGACCGCCAAGAATCTGCCCCTTTACTGGGGGCCCCAGCCGTTCACGGCCGGCCCGATGTATATGGGGGCTGTGACAATATTCCTCTTTGTACTAGGGCTTTTCTTCTACAAGGGCAAGGAGAAGTGGTGGCTTGCCGCTGCGACCCTGCTCGCCGTGTTCCTTGCGCTCGGAAGCCATTTCCTGTGGTTTACCAAGCTCTTCTATGACTATGTGCCGTTCTACAACAAGTTCAGGACAGTGTCCATGGCTCTGGTGGTGCTCCAGTTTACACTGCCTGTCCTTGCTTTCCTGATGCTGGACAGGATTGTCCGGACAGAGGAAGGCGCTGCCGTGTTCCGTTCCAAGGGCTGGATTGCACTTGCTGTCACGGGAGGTTTTTGTCTGCTCTGTGCGGTATTCCCTGGTATCGCCGGCTCTTTCACGGGTTCTTCTGACGCGTCTTACCCTGATGCTCTTGTGGATGCACTTGCCGCTGACAGGCGGCATCTGCTTGCTATGGATGCGCTTCGCTCGGCGCTTCTGACAGGGGCAGCGTACCTGATGCTCTTGTGGGGGTGCACGGTTCCGAAGTCCGCGGCAAAGACTTTCGCCACCCAGCCTCAGATGGGCTTCGCGCGCCGGCGTACCGCTGCCCTGCTTGTCTGCCTGCTAGTTCTCGGTGATCTTTTCATCCTGGACAAGAGGTACCTGAGTTCTGATGACTTTATCACTCCGCGCTCTTTCCAGAGCCAGTTCAACAAGCGTCCGGTCGATGAGGCGATACTTGAGGACAAGGATCCGTCCTACAGGGTTCTGGATTTGACTGTCAATGTGTTCAATGACTCTCATCCGTCTTACTGGCACAAGAACATCGGGGGCTATTCTCCCGCCAAGCTCCAGAGGTATCAGGAGTTCATCACGGACACTCTCACGTCCGAGATAAACAGCCTGTATTCAGTGCTTTCTGGAAAACAGACCGTTCAGGAGATGGAGCAGGCCCTGCCTTATCTTCCGGGGTTGGCGGAGATGAACTGCCGCTATATAATAGTAGGAGGGGAGTATCCTCCGTTGAAGTACTCTCATGCCAAGGGCCCGGCCTGGTTTGCCGATCCTTCCGCCGGGGAAGTGGAGATGCTCTCTTACGCGCCAAATGAACTGCGTTACAAGTATTCTTCGGCAGATGGCGGCAAGTTGGTATTCAGCGAGGTCTACTATCCGGTAGGATGGACGCTTGAAGTGGAAGACAGCGGGGAAAATCTTGAGATGATTCCGGAAGGAAAAGTGCTCCGCGCGGCGGAGGTTCCGGCCGGGGAGCACACTCTTGTGATGCGTTTCGACCCTCCTTCCTATAGGATAGGGGAGAGGGTGTCACGCGCGAGTTCCATACTTATTCTGATTGTGGTACTTCTTGCGTCAGGTTTTGCCGTGAGAGGGACAACTGTTGTGTCAAAGCGATAAAATCTTCTACCGACAGCCGCTCGGCCCTGAGGTCGAAGACTTGATCCGAAGAGTCGAAACCCTCCGGCAGCATAGGCTTGAGGGCGTTGCGCAAGGTTTTCCTGCGCTGGTTGAACGCAGTTTTTACCACCTGCCGGAACAGGCGCTCGTCGCAGCCGAGTTCCGTGCGGGAGTTGCGTCTGAGCCTTATCACGGCTGACTGCACTTTCGGAGGCGGGAAGAAAGCTCCCGAGCCCACAGAGATGATGTAGTCGATATCGTACCAGGCTTGGAGCAGGACTGACAGGATCCCGTATGTCTTGGAACCTGGCTTTTCCGCTATGCGGTCCGCCACCTCTTTCTGTATCATGCATACTACTTCCGGCACTTTGTCCTTGTCATCGAGAATCTTGAAGAATATCTGGGACGAGATGTTGTAAGGGAAGTTGCCGATCACCTTATAGTTGCCGCTGAAGATTTCCCGCATGTCCAGTTTGAGGTAGTCAGCGCTGTAAAGCCTGCCCTCGATAGCCGGATAATGTGTGAGAAGATAGTCCACGGATTCGTTGTCGATTTCGACAAGTTTCAGGTCTATGTCTTCTCTTTCAAGCAGGTAGCGGGTAAGAACTCCCATGCCCGGCCCGATTTCCAGCACGTCCCTGTCCCCGCCCTTGGAAAGGGAGGAGACTATGGTGCGTGCTATGCTCTGGTCGGTCAGGAAATGTTGGCCCAGCGCCTTTTTCGCTCTGACTTCCATTCTCTCAGCCGAGCTTTTCGGCAATTTTCGCCGCCAATTCCACAAATGCCACACCGTCCGGGCGTGAACTCAATGCCGCCGGTTCACCGGCATCACCGCTCTCGCGTATGCTCTGTACGAGCGGAATCTGTCCGAGAAGTTCTATACCGAGGTCTTTGGCCATGTCGGCACCTCCGTCTTTGCCGAAGATGTAGTATTTCTCATCGGGATGTTCTTCCGGTGTGAACCAGGCCATGTTTTCCACAAGCCCGAATATAGGGCGGTTGACGTTCTTGTTGCGGAACATGTCCACACCCTTCTCCACATCGGCGAGCGCCACTGTCTGAGGAGTTGTCACGATCACCGCCCCTTCCATCGGTATGTCCTGCACGAGGCTTATATGGATGTCTCCGGTTCCCGGAGGCATGTCGATGAGAAGAAAATCGAGATCTCCCCATTTGACCTGGAGGATCATCTGCTTGAGGGCGTTGCAGGCCATGGGGCCTCTCCATATAAGAGCCTGTCCCTTTTGGGCAAAGTAGCCTACGGACATCCATTTCACTCCGTACTTTTCTATCGGGATGATGAGCTCCTTGCCTTCTTCCCCCTCTGCCTGTGGGGTTACGCCTTCCGTTCCGGTCATTGTCGGTACGGAAGGTCCGTAGACATCGGCATCGGCAAGCCCGACCTTATATCCGAGCCTTGCGAGGGCGCAGGCGAGATTGACGGCGACTGTGGATTTGCCCACTCCACCTTTTCCTGAGGCTATTCCTATTATGTGACGCACGTTACGGAGCTGATCAAGCCCGAGTTCATCAATGCCGCTCTTCTTGGGCTTCGGGGTCACTTCGTCCACCACTACAGTCTTTACTTCAGATTTGAAGCCCTCCGGCAGGTGACGGATGAGTGCGGCACGGGCGCTGCCTATGAGGTATTCCGACAGCGGATCCCGCCTTTTCGGGAAGGCCAGGGTCACAGTGACAGAACCGTCCGCGATATCGATTTTGTTTACCATGCCCAGTTCCACGATGTCAGCATCTTTCTTGGCAGGATGCTTGACATCGCGAAGGGCCCTGAGTATATCTTCCTCATTTATCATCTTACAATATTCATTTCATCGAGAAGCCATCCGGCTCCGCCGAACTTGTCCATCATGAACAGCACATATCTGATATCCACGCAGATGCACCTCTGGAGGTTAGGTTCGAAGATTACATCCCCGCTCATCGCCTCCCAGTTGCCGTCAAACGCGAGGCCTATGAGGTTGCCGTCGGCATCCATCACCGGGCTTCCGGAGTTGCCTCCGGTTATGTCGAGGTTGGTCAGGAAACAGGTTACCAGTTCCCCTTCCGCATCCGCGTACTGGCCGTAGTCCTGAGCGCTGTAAAGTTCCTTGAGCCTTGCAGGGACGCGGAACTCGTAGTTGCCCGGATCTTCCTTTTCCATGACACCCTTGAGGGTCGTATAGTATTTGTAGATGACTCCGTCTTTCGGCTCATAACCCTTGACTGTCCCGTATGTCAGGCGGCAGGTAGAGTTGGCGTCCGGGTAGCTCGGCTTGTCTTTCTGCCATTCGAGCAGGGCGGCGGCGTACGCCTTGGACGGGGCTTCCAGCGAGTCGGCCCATGCGAGGATCTGTCCGAAAAGAGGACCGGTCTTGTCCATCATGGCCGTACGGAGCTGTGCTGCCGGGTCGGCCTCCAGATCGGCTCCTGCGGCGCGTGCCGCCTCAAGTTTCCCGTATGAGGTGAATACACTCTCATCGAACATCTTGTCCACCATCTCCTCGCAGATTTCCAGCCTGCCCTGAGGGGCGGCGTTCTGAAGATAGTGACGTACCATGGCGTGAGCCACTTTGCGGTCTACTTCCGCATCATAGTTTTTGTAGACGAAAGCGTCTTTGGCCCTGGCCAGTCCGAGCAACTCGATCCTGCCGATGGTCTCTGACAGCAGCGTGTAGTCCTTGTAAGCCTGTTTGCGCCCTTCCACGGCCGCAGCGATACCGGAAACAGGATCCCCGTATTTCTTGATCCGGCTCTTCTTGCCGTTTATCCATGCTCCGAGTTCGGTTTCCTTTTCTTCTTGGCGTCCGATGACGTTGAGTTTGGCGAAGGCCTCTTTCATGCCGATCCATTTTTTCCACCCGTTGGATGAGGAGGCGTACTTGCTTGCATACTGCAGGCCGACCTTGTCGTCCGCCCTCATCTCTTTCCACAGCACATCCTGACGGACCCCACGTGCGGCGATGCGGATGTCGTTGATTTCGAGCATATCTTCGAGCTGGGAAGCGGTCTGGTAGCGCTGGGTGCGGCCCGGGTATCCCATTATCATCGCGAAGTCGCCTTCCTGAATCCCTTTCAATGAGACATTGAGGAACTGCTTCGGGGTCATCGGTACGTTGTTCTCTGAGTAGTCTGCCGGCTCATTGTCCGGTCCGGCGTAGACCCTGAACATCGAGAAGTCGCATGTGTGGCGCGGCCACATCCAGTTGTCCGTGTCTCCTCCGAATTTGCCCATGGATGCCGGCGGAGCACCCACGAACCTGACGTCGCGGTAGATTTTGTACACTATCAGGTACTGTACATTGTCGTTGAAGAAACTGACGATCTGTGCCGTGCAGTGCGGGTTTTCCTTGATGGCTTTCTGGATGAGAGCTTCGCGGGACTTGTCGTCCTTGACCTTGCCTGTCACGTCCGTCATCTTCTGGAGAAACTTCACGGTAAGTCCCGGTACCGGTATCTCCTCACTGCGGTCGGAGGCCCAGTAGCCGTCCTCAAGGTAATTGTGCTCCTCGGAGGACAGAGCTTGGATGCTGCTGTAGCCGCAGTGGTGGTTGGTCACGAGCAGTCCGCTTCCGGAGATGATCTCCCCGGTGCAGCCGCCTCCGAACTGGACCACGGCATCCTTGATGGATGAATGGTTGACACTGTAGATCTGGTCGGCCGTGAGCCTGGATCCAAGATTACGCATGGCGTCGCTGTTGATTTTCTCAAGCAGCGGCAGCATCCACATCCCTTCATCGGCCCTGGCCGGTGTCATTAGAGCCGCGAGAGCGGCGAGTGTGAGTAAAAACTTTTTCATATCATTGAATTTCAAATAAACTTGGTTCGAGGGCCTTGGGGTGAAAGGAGCGGCGGTGCTCCGGGGTGAGACCGAAGCGGCGTATCGCATCGATATGCTCCTTGGTGGGGTAGCCCATGTTGCGTGCCCAGCCGTATCCGGGGTAGAGTTTGTCCAGTTCCCTCATCCTCTCATCCCTCCAGGTCTTTGCAAGCACTGAAGCCGCCGCTATCGAGGCGTAGGTGGCGTCCCCGTGCACCACGGTGGCATAGCTATACCCCTTCATGGGGCGGAAACGGTTGCCGTCCACCAGCAGGAAGTCCGGTTTGACACTCAGTTTGCGCACAGCACGCTGCATGCCCTCCACTGACGCCCAAAGTATGTTGAGAGTGTCGATTTCTTCTGCGCAGACTTCTTCCACGGCCCATGCCACGGCCTCCCTCTCTATCACTTCCCTCAAAATGTCACGAGATTTTTCGCTCATCTGCTTGGAGTCGTTGAGCAGCGGATGAGTGAAGTCCGGGGGCAGAATCACAGCTGCGGCAAACACAGGCCCCGCAAGAGGGCCGCGTCCCGCTTCATCGCAGCCGGCCTCGATGAGATCCGGGTGCATGTTGCCCGATAGATGGATTTCTTGTGGCATTATACCACAAATTTAAAAACATTTCGGGATTTTCCCCTCTCATTGTTCGTCTTTAAGACGGGACATCAGGAATGCGTTGGTCTGGGTGAGAGTCTTGATGGTCTGGTCCTGGGACTGGATGAGCTGTGTGGCGGTCTTGAGTTTCTCCATAAGGATCTCAAGACGGTTTTCGTATTCGCGTATCAGTTCTTTTTTCTGACTATCAAAATCCCGGCGCTCTTCCAGAAGGGTATCTTTGCTCCCGCAGGAGATCACGTCCTCTTCCTTGAGGCCGAAGTGGAGCGCAAATTTTGTCAGGGTCTTGCAGAAAAGGTTGGTCTTGCCGGTCTCGAAATTGATATAGGTCGTGCGTCCGATACCGAGTTCATCTGCCATGGCGGCTTGTGACAGGCCCGAGTCCTCTCTTATCTTCCGTATGCTTATATGTGTCTTGTCGGCTCGCATCATCGCAAAAATAGTCAGTATGCAAGGATGACGTGTGACCGATTTATCGTACAATGTTCATAAAAATTAGACAAAAAGCATAAGAAAGATAAAAAAGTGACCGGTTGGCATTGTCTTCCTGTTGTTTATTTATGGACAAAAGTCCAACTTAGCGGACATGGAAAGAGAAAGAGAGATGCTGCTCCTCAGACTGGGGCGTATGCTAGATGACGGAGAACTGGTGCCGGAAGGAATCACCAGTCTGTCGGACGTATGTCCGGGTGGCCTGGGGGTGAGCCCGCGTGACCTTGACGAAGTGCTGCTTGAAGAACTTGGTGTCACTGGTGAAGAATTTTTTGCCTTATATGGCAGAAAGGTTATTGACAATGGAAACAAATTTTATTAGATTTGTGAACTTTGCTTTAAAAACCAAATATTTTTAATAACACCAGACAATGAAAGAATACACAACCAAAGAGATCCGCAACGTGGTACTTCTCGGAGCGACAAAGTCCGGAAAGACCACGTTGGCTGAAGCTATGCTCTATGAGGGCAAGGTAATCGACAGGCGCGGAAGCGTGGAGGACAAGAATACAGTCTCCGACTACAACGAGCTGGAGAAGATCAACCAGAGATCCATCTACGCCACCCCTCTGTATGCCGAGTTCCTCGGAGCAAAGGTCAACATCATAGACGCCCCGGGAGCAGATGACTTCATCGGGGGAGCGTATTCAGCATTCAGAGTGTGCGAGAGCGGCCTGCTCGTGGTCAACGCACAGCAGGGGGTCGAGGTGGGCACCGAGAACTTCATCCGTCTCGCATCGGACAAGAAGCTTCCTCTCGTGGTGGCTGTCAACCAGCTCGACGCTGACAAGGCCGACTGGGAAAGCGTGCAGTCCTCCCTTCAAGAGGCCATGGGTAAGAAGCTGGTATATATCCAGTTCCCGGTCAATGTGGGCCCGGCATTCGACGGGTTTGTGGATGTGCTTACAAACAAATACTATCATTTCAAGGATGCCAACGGCACCCGCGAGGATCTTGAGATCCCGGAGAACCTCAAGGAGCAGGCCGAGGAGATGCGCCAGGAGCTCATAGAGCGTGCCGCCGAATATGATGACACCCTGATGGAGAAGTTCTTCGAGGCGGGAAGCCTTACAGAGGACGAGATCCGCAAGGGGCTCAACCGCGGCATCGTGGCAGGTGAGGCTTATCCGGTGTTCTGTGTCAGCGCCAAGAAGGACATAGGTGTAAAGAGGCTTCTCGAGTTCACGAAGAACGTAGTTCCGGCCCCGTCCTGCAACCCGGAAGGGCCGGCGTCCCTTTTCATATACAAGAACGATGTCGAGCCGCACCTCGGAGAAGTTTCTTTCTTCAAGGTGATGAGCGGAACCATTACTCCGGGGATGGATCTGGAGGATCCGTCTACCGGCAACAAGGAGCGTCTCTCCGCCATTTATGCCGTGGCCGGACTGAAGAAGGAGCAGGTGACAGCGCTCAAGGCGGGCGATCTCGGATGTACCGTGAAACTCAAGAACGGACGTTCCAACATCACCCTTTCCGCCCCGGGATCAGGCCTCGAATGGGACAAGATCGTCTATCCGGCGCCGAAATACCGCTGTGCCATCAAGGCCAAGGTACAGCAGGAGGAGCAGAAACTCGGCGATGCCCTCAAGAAGATAGCCTCACAGGACCCTACTGTGATTGTCGAGTATTCCAAGGAACTCCGCCAGACCATCCTCAGCGGCAACGGTGAGCAGCATATCAATATCGTCAAGTGGCGCCTGAACAACGAGTTCAAGGTCGAAGTCGAACTCTTCGCCCCGAAGATACCTTACCGCGAGACGATAACCAAGACAGCTTGTGCGACCTACCGCCACAAGAAGCAGTCCGGCGGAGCTGGCCAGTTCGGAGAAGTATCCCTGCTCATCTGCCCTTACGAGGAAGGTGTCGAGGCTCCGAAAGTGTTCAAGATCAACGGCAAGGACATGGTGATGAACATCAAGTCGTCAGAGTCCTTTGATCTGGAGTGGGGCGGCAAGCTTGAGTTCTACAACTGTATCGTGGGCGGTGCCATCGATGCACGCTTCATGCCGGCCATCCTCAAGGGTATCAACGACAAGATGACCGAGGGCCCTCTTACCGGCTCGTATGCCCGCGACATACGCGTCTATGTATATGATGGAAAGATGCACCCTGTCGATTCTAATGAAATATCGTTCGTGCTTGCTGCGCGCAATGCCTTCAAGGAGGCGTTCCGCAATGCCGGGCCAAAGATCATGGAGCCGATCTACAATGTCGAGGTGATGACTCCGGCGGACTATCAGGGAGCCTGCATGTCCGATCTCCAGAACCGCCGCGGTATCCTCGGAGATATGGGAGCTGACAAGGGCTTCTCCATCCTCAAGGCCCGCGTGCCTCTTGCAGAGCTTTACCGTTATTCGACGACTCTCAGCTCGCTGACATCGGGGGCTGCGACTTTCTCCATGTCTTTTGCTGATTATCAGCCTGTTCCAGGAGATGTACAGACCAAGCTGCTTGCCGAATATGCGGCGGCGGAAGCTGACGAAGACTAGTCGGAACACAGACGATATGACGGCGGCGACGGCAATGGCCGGAGCCGCCGTTTGTCTTTGTTGCACGGAATCGATAACTTTGTGCAGATACTTTGACTGATGGACAGAATCAAGATTCTTTTTGCCTGCTTTGCTGCCCTGTTTGCGGCATCCCAGCGCGCGGATGCCCAGTTTGCACTCAGCCTCGGGGCATCTTTTCCCGGGACCGTATATGTGGACAACGGATATGACAACTATTACGCCCGACTACGTATAGGCTTCGATGTGGGAGCGCAGTACAGCATAAGTCTCAACAGGTATCTCGATGCGGTGGTCAGTGCAGACTTCATCCGTCACGGGCAGGGGAAGATGGCCAAAGCCCAGATGGGATACAACTACGCCAACTATCCGTCCTATCTCAATTTCCCTCTGATGGCCGGTCTGTCCGTCAAGATAGACTTCGACGGGCAGGGATTCATCAACCCCTCGCACCATGCTTTTATCGAGCTGAAAGCCGGGGCCAACGCCTCCACGCTCACCCGGGCGGTCTTCACGGACGAGAGTGGCGTAAGGCACACGGTACGCTACAATGTCGGTTTTGCTCCCGCCTTGTCTGTCGGCGCAGGCATGAGATTCTCGGATCATGGAGCTTTCTCCATCCGTTTCGTTGACCTTGGCGACATAAGGATGACGGAAAGGGGGAACAGCGGTTCCGAGTTCCGCTATTCCCCCCGTATGGTGGATATGAGATATACGTATTATTTCTAGAATATCAGCACGTCGCTGTCCCCGTAATTGTCGTATGAGGAGGTGATGACTTTTTCTCCAGGCTCCAGTCCCTCAAGCACTTCGTAGTATTTAGGGTTCTGCCTGCCGATGCGGATTTCCCTCTTGACGGCCTTAGACCCGTCTGGTGTCAGCACATAGATCCATTTGCCTCCTGTCTTCTGGTAGAAAGTGCCGCGCGGTATGATGATGCCTTCTTCGGGCTGTCCGAGCTGGAGGTTGAGGTAGTATGTCTGTCCCGTGCGGATGTTGTCAGGCTGTTCGCCCTCGAACTTGAAATCTGCCTGGAACTTGCCGTCCCTCACTTCCGGATATACCTTGCGCAAACGCACTGCGAAGTCGCTGCCCTGACGCTCGAAAGTGGCCTGAAGCCCTGCGGTGACCCTGTCGATGTAGTGTTCGTCGATCTTAGCCTCCACCTTATAGTCTCCGACAGAGTTGATCTGACCTATTTTCATGCCGGAAGACACGCTCTGTCCGAGCACCACATCCAGAAGTCCGAGTTCACCGTCGATAGGAGCCTTTATGGTCAGGTTTGATTTGCGGTTGCGGATCATGGCCATGTTCTGGCGCATGTTGTCGAGGCTTTCCTGCATCTGCGTGATTTCCACGCTTCTGTAAAGGCTGTCTTGTACGGATCTTTCTTTGATCAGGGTGTATTTCTGTTGTGACAGGTCATAGTCTTCCTTGGCCTTGAGATATTCTTCTTTGGCTATGAGCTTGTCCTGATAGAGGGCTGACTGCTGTTCGTAGTTGCGGCGGTTGCGTCGTACGTCCATCTCGTAGGTCATCTCGTCCTGTCTGACTGAGAGTTTCTGCTGCTCCATCTGTATCATTGTGTTGCGCAGAATGTTCTCTTTCTCTGCGAGTTCCGCTTCGGAGTTGAGGATTTCGAGGTCGAGGTTATCGTTGCTCAGAATCAGCAGCGGTTCGCCCGCACGTACCATGGAGCCTTCCTCGACCAGAATCTTCTGGACCGTACCGCCTTCTTGGGGGCTGAGCTGGATTGTTGTCATAGGCTGCACCTGGCCGCTTACCCTGATGTAGTCGTTGAACTCTCCTCTCTGTACCTCGCTGATGCTGACGGTGTCCTTGTCCACCCTGAACGAACTTGAGTTGTCCCTGAACACCAGGTAGAGCACAAATGCCACAACCACGGCTCCGAGCCAGTAAGGCAGGGCTTTTTTGGTGAACACGGCCTTCCAGCCGGTTTTCTTTTCGATGATCTTGTCCATATTGAATTTTTCTTTATTTCTGGTCGATATACTTTATTCCTCCGTAGTATTCCACTACGCTCTTCTTGAGAAGGTACTTGAACATGGAGTTGAGCCTGTCTGCCCGTGCCGCGAGGTAATTGTCCGTGGCTGTCTGGTATTCAATCCCGGAGATGAGCCCCTGCTCGTACTTGCGGCTGTTGAGGTGCCATGATTCTTCCTGCACTTCTGATTTGCGCTCTGCCTGCATGTAGGCTGATGCGGCCCCGTCACGGTCCTGTATCGCCCTGCGCACTTCGGACTCTATGTCCCGGAGTTTCTGGTCGTATTCGGCAGAGGCTTTCTGGTATGCGTGCTTTTTGCGTGAGATGTTGCCAATGTTCTTGAGGCGGTCATAGATCGGGATGCTGACAGAGACCTGGATGTATTCACCGCCGTTGTTTGTAAACTGTGTCCGGAACGGGTCGGTCTCCCTCAGTCCCGGGTACTCGAAGTATGTAGTTGACCAACCGGCGTATAGATTGACTGTCGGCAGGAGCTGCCATTTGGCAGTGTTGAGAGCCAGACGGGCATTCTCCATGGCACCGTATGCTATAAGTGCGGAAGGCTGGTTGGCAAGGGCGAAATCTACTATTGCTGTCTCGTCTTCGTCCGGGCTGGTGGCGAGGGCATCCCCGTCGGCGAAGGCTGTGTCTATCACAAGAGTGGAGTCGAGAGGCCAGAACATCACGTCCTGCAGGGTCATCATGGCATCACCGCGCATGTTTTCGGCGTTGGTCAGGTTGTACTGCCTGTCTGCGAGATCGGCTTCCGCCTGCACGACGTCCGCATAGCCCTTCACGCCGAGTTTTTCCTGCCTGCGGGCCAGTTCCAGAGAGTTCTGGGCTGTCTGTACCTGGCTGCGGTATATTTCACTTATCTTGGTGTAGTACACTGCGTTGTAGTAAGCTTCCATCGTGGCGAGGCAGATGTCGGCTTCGACCTGGTCTTCCTGTGAATTGCCCATCGCGAGGGATGTCTTCGCTATCTTGATGTTGTTGAGCGCGGAGAAGCCATCGAAGACGGTGATGCCGGCGGAGAGGCTGTAGTTGTTGTGGAACGAAGTCGTGTTGATGTAGGTGTTGGTCTGCGGGTCGATGGCACGTCCGAAGTTGTAGTAGGCTGATACACCTGCGCTTACCTGAGGAGTGAATGCGCTAAGGATCGCTTCGCGGCGGTCCAGTCTGGCATCCCCGACCGCAGCCTGCTGTATGCGGACCTTGGTCGAATTGGATACTGCATATTCCATGCACTCTTTCAGTCCCATGACTTCCGCGTCCTGGGCCGGAGCCTGTAGGGCGAGGCCTGCAAGCAGAATGGTGAGTATACTATGTCTTATCATGTCCATATTGAATTATCTTGACGGCTGAAACAGTATCAGTGATTGTGCCAAAAATATAATATGTTGATTGCTAAGACTTTGCGTTATGTGACTCGGGCGAGTCTTGTAAAGAAACCTTACACCTTGTGTAAAAAAACTTTACACGGGGCTTATTTGAAGACCAGAGAGAACACTGTGCCGTTCTCATCGCTGCGCAGCAGACGCAGGTTGCCTCCGTGCTGGCGCATGATCTGGCGTGAGAGACTCAGGCCGATTCCGGTGCCTTCCTGTTTGGTGGTGAAGAACGGCACGAATATCTGTGCCTGACTTTCCGGGCTGATTGGCGGGCCGTCGTTGCCCACGTCCACTGTGGTGCAGTCCTTCTCGTCTATGTCGGCGGTGATACTTATGTGCTTTGCACCGGCCTGTACGGCGTTTTTCATCAGGTTTATGAGAATCTGGGAGATCTGCCCCTCATCGGCGTAGAGGAGGATGTCGCTCTGCTTCTCGGTGAAACTTGCACTTGCCCCATGCTCTTTGAGGAAGCTGTCGTTGAGTTCGATCACCTTTGCGGCGAGGTCACGCACGTAGAATGCCTTTTTGACCGGGGGTGCCACGCGGGTGAGGTTGCGGTATGATTCCACAAACTTTATCAGGCTTCGGGAAGAGGAGGATATGGTCTCCAGGCCGGCCTTGAGTTCTTCGCCCTTCACGTCTTTCAATGCTTCGCTTAGTGATGCGATAGGGGAGACCGTGTTCATGATCTCATGGGTCAGAACCCTGATAAGGCGTGTCCATGAGTCGCTTTCGGCTTCTTCGAGGGTGGAGCTCATGTCGTTGAAGACGATGATTTTTACATCCTTGCCGTTGATGCTGTCAGAAGTGGCGGAGAGGACTATGCGGTGCTGTGAGCTTTCGCTGTAGAACGATACCCGCTTGTCCTGACCGTGCTCGACGGATAGGAAGGCCTCGTAGACCTCTGTGCTGATGTTGCTCAACTGCCGGATGGCGTTGATGTTCGAGAGACCCAGCAGGCTGCGGGCCATCCTGTTGGAATATGCTACGCGGCCGGTCTTGACCTCCGAGACTATCACTCCTGTGGAGACGTTGTCCAGCATCCGTCCATAGTAGCGCTCTGTCTCACGGATGTACTTGGTCTCTTTGTCGAATATGTCACGGAGCCTGTTCAGAGTACGGTTGAGCCCGCGGTTGAGCAGATGTCCCCGTCCGAAGCGGAAATTGGTCTCCCCGTCGTCGAGTGCGTCGAGCATGTAGTCCACCTTGTGTTTGACTCTTCCCGTAAAGAAGATTCCGGAGAGGAAGGTGGTGACGATGACCGATAGCGCCACGACCAATATGACGGCCGGCCACGGGATCATATCCCGTATTTTTTCAGTTTGCTGTAGAGGGTGGGCCGGCTGATATCCAGAGCCTTGGCCACCATGGAGAGGTTGCCGGAATATTTATCCATCGCCGCCCGGATGGTCCTTTCTTCGACTTCTTCCAGCGTCCCGACCGAGTCGGAGGTCTTCAGGACAGGAGTTGAAGGCAGTTGGAGGTCTTCTTTCCTGAGGAGATTCCCCTCGGAGAGGATTACAGCCTTCTCGATGCAGTTCTGCAGTTCGCGCACATTGCCTGGCCAAGAGTAGTGCTTCAGTTCTGATAATGCGTCATTGTCCAGACCGGTCACGTCCCGGTGATATTGCTCCGCGAAGCGTGCTATGAAGACTTCTGCAAGGTGGCATATATCGTCCGGGCGTTCGCGCAGGGACGGGATGGACAGGTGCACGGTGTTGATCCGGTAGTAAAGGTCTTCTCTGAAAGCGCCTTTGGCCACGAGCTGCTCAAGGTTCATGTTGGTGGCGCATATCAGCCTGATATCCACCGGGATGCTCTTGGTGTCTCCGACCCGGGTGACGCTGCGGTTCTGGAGCACGCGCAGGAGTTTGGCCTGTGAGGCCAGCGGGATGTTGCCTATCTCGTCGAGGAAAAGCGTCCCGCCTGATGCCTGCTCGAACTTGCCCGGATGGTCGCTGACCGCATCGGTGAACGCCCCCTTGACGTGCCCGAAAAGTTCACTTTCGAAAAGTGTGTCCGGGATGGCTCCGGCATCCACGCTCACCAGCGGTTTGGCGGCACGCAGCGATGAGCGGTGTATTTCTGAGGCGAGCACATCTTTTCCGGTGCCGTTCTCTCCCGTAATCAGCACAGTGGCGTCCGTCGGAGCTATCTTGCTTACTGTCCGTTGGATGGCATCCATCTGGGGACTGTCTCCCCAGTATATATGTACGATGGAGTCTTTCTCTTCGGACTTGCGGGCTTTCTTCGCGGCCTGGCATGCGGAGCGCAGGGTGGAGATAAGCCTTTCGTTGTCCCATGGTTTCGGGATGAAATCGTACGCCCCGCGCTTCATCCCCTCCACCGCGAGCTGGACATCGGCATAAGCAGTGAAAAGAACTACTTTCAGTTCCGGGAAACGGCTCTTGAGCTCCCCGAGCCAGTACAGTCCCTCATTGCCGGTGTTGATGTCGGCGTTGAAGTTCATGTCCAGCAGCACAGCATCAGGCTTGAATCTCTCCACCGTGCTGACAAGGCTCACCGGAGAGGGCAGCAGCTCCACTTCGGCGAAGTGCAGGGGCAGCAGTATCTTCAGAGTCGAGCGGATGCCGGCGTTGTCATCGACTACAAGTATTTTCCCATCTTTCTTCATACAACGCAAAAGTAGGAAAAATTATTCTTTCTTCAGTTCCGTGGCAGGGTTGGTCCTGGCGGCGCGAAGAGTCTGCCACAGTACGGACAGGAAAGAGATGACAAGAGAGATGATGCAGGCGAGGGCGAATATCCACCAGTAGCCGCTGATCCGCCAGGCAAATCCCTGCAGGTACTTCCCGGCGAGGAAAACGGCGATCGGCACCCCGATGATGCAGGCCGCCAGTGTAAGGATGAGATAAGACTTCACGCTGCTTATGGTCTCCGCCTCCACGGTGCTGCCGAACACCTTCCGGACGGCGATCTCCTTGGCCCTCTGGTCTGAGTACCAGGTGCTCATGGCTATGAGCCCGAGCAGGGCTATGATGATCGCAAGGACCATGAATATCTCCACCAGTCTCATTGTTCGCACTGCCGGGGCAAGGCCGCTGCGCGTGTTCTCGGAGATGAACCAGTTGCAGTTCGCCTCGTCATAGTCTCCCTCATCTTCCTGATACTTGCGGAAAACCGAGTCTATCGCTCTGGCGGTGTTGTCGCTTTCGTCCAAAGTCTGTATCAGCAGGCCGCAGGCGTACCGGAGATCCTCGTCTCTCTGCACCGATATGGCCATATACGGGTTCGGGTTTCCGTCAGAAGCGCCGCTCACCGGAATGTCCTTGATGATGCCGCCGATGCTTTCGACCTTGGAGTTGTTGAACCCGCTGAATTTGCGGGCGTAGTAGGCTTCCGTACTGTCGGTGAGGTTGAGGGCTTTGGAGAGGGTTTCCCCGAGCCACAGGCTGCGTTCGAAAGGATGTCCGAAATCTTCAATCACCTCAGGCTTCAACATGCGGAAGAAAGTCGAGTCGCAGATCATCAGCTGTACGGTGATGGTCTTGTCGGAGGCGTCCTTCATGCCTATGCCGAAATTGAAGTGTCCCGGTACGGCGTTGCCCAGGCCGATCTTCTTCACTTCCGGGAGGGCCTTGAGCCTGTCGGCAAGCACTGAAGCCGATGCCGCATCCCGGAAAGAAGCGTCCAGATAGTACAGATTGGAAGTCTGCGCATTCATAGGCCGTTCCATCATGTGCTTCATCTGGAGCTCCATCAGCAGCCCCATGGAGAGCAGGACCACGGCAAGGGCACTTTGAATCACGATGAAAATCTTGCTGAACACCATCTTGCTCCGCACTCTGAACCCTCCCTTGACAGTATCGATCGGGCTGTATTGCGAGATGATTCTTGCAGGGATAAATCCCGCCAGGACACCGAGTACCAGGATGAGCAGCAGGTAGATGGCTATGCTGCCGGGGCTGAAGGCGATGGAGAGAGGGGAGAACAGAGCCGCATCCTCTCCTACGAGAAGCGAGTTCATAGCCGGAGTCAGTGCTACAGCAAGCAGCAGCCCGGCTATGCAGCAGACGGCGGTGAACGCTACGGACTCAGCCACGCTGGAGAAGAAAACTTTCTCTTTTCCGGCACCGAGCAGCCTGCGAACCGCCATCTCCTTGGCCCGCTTGCCGCAGAGGGCAGTGCTGAGGTTGATGTAGTTGAACACAGATGAGAGCAGCAGAGCCAGAGCCACAATCGTCAGCACTTCAAGCATCGATTTGCTGGTGTGTTTCAATATGTAAGCGTCATCAAGGAAATAAAGTTCATCAAGGCGATGAAGCTTTGGACGTATCCAGCCGCTTGAATAGTTTTTCTCGCACAGAGCTGCGGTCTTCTCTTCTATGGTCTTCCTGTCGACACCTTCCCGGGTCAAGAAAAGGGTCATTATATTCCCGATCACGGAGAACTTGCGCGCTCCGCGGTATACTGGATTCAGATTCTGTATGTTCAGCAGGATGTCACAATAAGGGAATATGGAGTCCTTGAAATCCTCGAAGACACCGGATATCACGTATTCCTCTTCACCGAGGGTGATGGCCCTGCCTGTGATGTCCTCTCCCGCTTTGGCGATGGTGTTGGCGAAAGTCCGGCTGACAAGGACGTTACCCTTGCTCTCGAGTTCATCGATGAGGGCCTTGTCCACACCGGTCGGGAACATGTCGAAGAACTCCCTGTCCACGCTTGTCGCGTGGACATTGTAGTGGTTGTCAGCCACCTGCGCCGTGCTTTCCTCCCAACGGTATCTGGTGGCCATCTCCACTTCAGGCACCTCGTTTTCAAGGGCATCCTTGTCATCGAAGCTCAAGGCTACAATGTCCTCGGCACTGAGGGAGTAGATTCGGTCGTAGTCGGGATTTCCGTAAGCGATGCTGTACTGTTGCCAGACGTAGCTGCCGATCAGTATTGTGAAGCACAGGCTGACTGTGAGCCCGAAGGCTTCGATTATGGTGTAAAGCCTGTTGCGGCTGAGAAACTTGATGTAAGATTTCATTTTACTCTTTCTTTAATTCTGTGGCCGGGTTGGTACGGGCCGTGCGTATGCTCTGCCAGAGGACGGAGACTCCCGCTATGATGGCGGTTGCGAGTCCGGCCAAGGCGAATATCCACCAATACAGACTGATATGATAACTGTAGTTCTGAAGCCAGCGGTTCATGAGGAGCCAACCTATTGGGACGGCGATGACGAATGCCACGCCCACGAGTTTCACAAATGACAGCACAAGCTGTATGAGGACATTTCCGTAAGGTGCCCCGAAGACTTTTTTGAGCGATACGGTCTTTCTCTCCTGCTGCATGTAATATGAACTCATGGCCACCAGTCCGAGGGCGGAGATGAAGATGGACAGGATGGAGAAAAGAAGCATGATGCTGCTTACCTGTCTTTCCTTGGCGAAATGCTCTTTAAGTATGTCTTCTGCCCAGTCCACATCGAACAGCTTGTCCGGGAACATCTCCGAGCAGATTGCCCTTGCTCTTTCCATTGCGGTCTTGTGGCTTCCGACTGTCTTGATGACGATGGTCCACGGCCAGTCTTTTCCCGAGTAACCATCATCAAAACGTTTGAGCATCGCCGGCTTCTGTGCGTTCAGAATGTTGCCGATGCGGAAGTCATACCAGATGCCGCCTATGGCCATAGGTTCTCTGTTCTTGACATAGATAGCCTTGGCATCATCGTCCAGACCGGCTTCTCTCAGGGCTTCTTCGTTGAACGACCATGCGTCTGCGAGGTGGTTGTCCAGCTTCTCTCTCAAACCCAATATCTCGAAGTATGCCTTGTCCCCCTTGATCATCTGGAACGATATCCAGTCCCCGTTCTCGAGCTCCATAGTCTGGTTGTTGGTGAAAGACAGCGGATGTCCATCGCCGAGGCCCACTGCACTTACAGAAGGGTCTGATTGAAGTTTGTCAACAAGCGGCTTTACGGCATCGGCATTGCCGAATGCATTGTCGATGACCAGTTGGTCGGAAATGTCATAGCCGAGAGGCGCATCGATAAGATGCTTTATCTGAAGTTGCATCGTCAGGGCAACGGTCAGCATCACTACCGACAGGATGCACTGCACCACTATTATGACTTTGCTGTAGAGGGTCTTTGTCTTTAGTTTGAGAGTTCCGCGGACGATCTCGATGGGCTTTACCCTTCTTGTCATGAGGGATGGTACAAGTCCGGAGATTATGCTGACAATCGCTGTGAATATCAAGCACACTCCGATGGTTTCCGGACTGAGCGAATTGAAGATTGAGATGTTGTATTCAAGCAGCCTGCTCATGGCAGGGGAAATGGTCTGGGCGAGCAGGGCAGCCACTATGGTCGATGCTCCGCAGATGACGAGGCTCTCCAACATGCTTGTCCGGAAAATCTCCCCTTTGCTTGCCCCGACGAGTCTGCGTGTCGCCATCTCCTTGGCTCTGAAGCCTGAGAGGGCGGTGGTCATGTTGACATAGTTGAGCACGGAGAAGAGCAGCAGGAGCAGACACATGGTGAGAAGGATCTCCACTATCGAGAGGTCTCCGCGCAGAAGGCTCCCTGTAGGGTCAGAAAGGCCGGAGGAGTGGAAATATATGTCTTTGAGCGGCACTACCTCCACGCTGTCCCATATCCCGGCGTTGCGGTATGGCCAGAAAATCTCCTTGTAGTACTCCAAGATGTCATCCGTGCGGGAACGCAGATCCGTCCCCGGATAAGTCATCACGAAGCAGATTGAACCGGCGGCGTTGTTCATGGAAGAGTTGTTGGACCGGTTTTCTTTTTCCATCTGCTCTCCTCTGACGATGATGTCGGTCGGCTTGATGACGGAGTTTTCAATGTCTTTGTATGTGCCGGCTACGGTCAGCTCTCGTCCGTAACGGAGAAAAACCTGCCCGAGCGGATCTGCGCCCGGGAAGTTGGCTTTCGCGAAACTTTCGCTGAGCAGAATCTTGTCTTCCCCGCTTTTCCACGCCTCCTTGTCAGCCTCTGATATCCGGAAACTGAACATGTCGAAGAACGAACTGTCGGCGTATGCTGTCGTGGCATAGATTGTCTGCCCGTTGAGGCTGTATTCTTTGCTGCCTCCCTCCGAGTATGAGGCGGAGCGCTCGATCTCGGGAAATTTCTGCTTGAGGTATCGGGGCATGTAGTAGGCGGAAGACAGATGCGGGCCTCCACCCACGGCATATATCCGGTCTCCATTCTTCTGGAAAGAATCGGTGTTGAGCTGGCGGCTCACATAGATGCCGAGGAGCATCACGAAAGCGATCGAGATGCTGAATCCGATTATGTTGATCGCGCAGTAAAGCTTGTTGCGCTTAAGGAAGTTGAAAAAACTCTTCATTGCATTTTTTTTGTTGCAAATGAGATTATCCACTTCCGTGCCTGAAAGCGCAACATGCTTATTGTTAATATCTTGCTGGTGAGTCCTTGCGCCGGCTTATGTAAAGTTCTTTTACACTTGATGTAAAAGAACTTTACAAATGTTCCTGATGTGCCCTGACGGTGCGCAGAATCTCCTCGCGGCTGCTTTCCGTATTGGCGGCTATCACCATGGACGGGCCGTCAAGAGGTGGCAGACTGCCGTCCGGCCCGCAGATGGCACCGCCGGCTTCCAGCAGGACGAGCATCGCGGCGGCGTAATCCCATGGCTGGAGCTGCCTCTCGAAGTACAGTTCCACCCTCCCGGCGGCAAGGTCGCATATCTCAAGCGCTGCCGAGCCGAACCGCCGCACATCATTGCAGCGCATATAGATGTCGTATATGACATCGGAGCAGAACTTCGCCCATTCCTTGTGGTATGCGCACATCGCGGTGCAGAAGATGCCGTCCTTGAAAGGGCGTTCTGAAACTTTTATCGGCTTGCCGTTGAGGAAAGCGCCACACCCTTTTTCGGCAGTGAAAAGTTCGCCTCTCCACGGGCTGTACACGACCCCGAGCTGAAGCACGCCTTTGCGGGCCAGAGCCACCGAGATGCAGCAGTCCTGAATGCCGCGCGAGAAATTGGCCGTGCCGTCGATGGGATCGATTATCCATACGTATTCTTCTGCCGTATCCCTGAAATCCTCTTCCTCGCAGAGAAATCCGCAGCCTGGAAGTATCTCTGCGAGTTTGCCGGTAAGGAAATGCTGAACCGCGATGTCCGCGGAGGTGACGATATTCTCCACTCCGCCCTTTTCCCTGATCTGGATGTGGGATCTGTCCATCAGTGATGCGGCCTGCCTGACGATGTCGATAACTTTTTCTAACATATTGTTCCTGGGGTCCGCTTGGGGAACCCGCCGCGAATATATGCAGAATTTTCTTACCTTTGCCGGATATGCCTGCCTTTTATGCAGACAGCTGATGTCTTATGTTTGAAAAAGAAGTCTATGTGGCGCGCCGCAAGGCGCTCGTGGAGAGACTCCGCGATGAGAAGGGAATCATTCTCTTTCTTGGCAATGTTGATGCTCCCGCACAATATCGGGACAACTGCTACAAATGGCGCCAGGACAGCAACTGGCTTTATTTCTTCGGCATCGATGAGCCGCGATTTGCTGCCACAATCGATCTGGAGAGCGGAGATGAAGTCATCTACGCCGATGATTTCAGCCTCGATGACATCATCTGGATGGGTCAGATGCCATCCGTGAAATCGCTTGCCGAAGCGACCGGTGTTCATAAGACCGCCGCGTATGATGCCCTTCCGGGGGCATTGAAAGGCCGGAAAGTGCATTTTCTTCCTGTTTCCAGATACTATAACGCCTCATATCTTTCCTCTCTGCTGGGGCTGAACCCGTCGGCGGTGTTCTCTGCAGGCAAGAAAGGCTGCGCAGTGGCATCACTGGCACTGGTGAGGGCTGTGGTCTCGCTCCGCCTCGTCAAGGAGGCGAGGGAGATAGCCCTTATCGATCAGGCCTGCAACCTCGGATATGAGATGCATACCGTGGCCCGGCGCGGAATCCGTCTGGGGCGCGTTGAGCAGGAAATTGTGGGGGAGATGGAGGGAGTCACCCTCGGCAAGGGCTGGGGAACCAGTTTCGCCACCATCCTCACCCAGCACGGGGAGATTTTCCATTGCCACAGTCATGAATGCATCATAGAGCCGGGAAAACTCATGGTGATCGACGCCGGTGCCGAGAGCAATGTCCATTACGCGTCGGACTTCACGCGCACCTATCCGACAGGGGGGAAATATACAGCGAAACAGCGCGATATATATGATACCGTACACGAATGCAATGAGTTGGCATTCAGCCTTATCCGTCCGGGCGTGGCTTATCGCGACGTGCATCTGGCCGTGGCCGGACACATGCTTGAGAACCTCGAGTCTCTCGGGCTTGTCAGAGGTGATGTCTCCGATATGGTTGACGAGGGCATAGCCGGACTTTTCATGCCTCACGGGCTCGGACACAACATGGGCCTTGATGTCCATGACATGGAAGATCTCGGGGAGGACCTTGTGGGCTACGATGATGACCAGAGCCGCTCTCCGCAGCTCGGCCTCGGCAGCCTGAGGATGGCGCGGCGTCTTGTTCCGGGCAATGTCATCACTGACGAACCGGGTATATATTTCATCCCCGCGCTTATCGCGGAATGGAAACGTGAGGGGACGGACAAAGGGTTCGTGAACTACACCAGATTGGAAGAATATCTTGACTTCGGCGGCATCCGGCTTGAGGATGATGTCCTTGTGACTGCGGACGGCGCGCGCCGTCTTGGCGGCAAGAGACTCCCGATAGCCGCAGATGAGGTCGAAGCCGCAATGTCAAATAGTTAGTATATGGGATTACTCGAAGGAAAAGTCGCCCTCATCACGGGCGCTTCCCGGGGCATCGGCAAGGCCATTGCCCTGAAGTTCGCATCTGAAGGTGCGGACATCGCTTTCACCGACATCAAAGTCAACGAAGATACGGTCAAGGAACTTTCAGATCTTGGCGTCAAGGTAAAGGCGTATGCCTCCAACGCCGCCGATTTCGCTGACACCCAGGCTACAGTGGAGAAAATCCACGAGGATTTCGGGCACATAGACATCCTCGTCAACAATGCCGGCATCACCCGCGACGGGCTCATGCTCCGCATGGAGGAGTCCCAGTGGGACGCTGTCATCAATGTCAACCTCAAGTCGGCGTTCAACTACATCCACGCCCTCACCCCGATCATGGCGCGCCAGAGGGGCGGCAGCATCATCAACATGTCGTCCGTGGTGGGTGTAAGCGGCAACGCCGGACAGTGCAACTACTCCGCTTCCAAGGCCGGTCTCATCGGACTTGCCAAGTCCATCGCCAAGGAGATGGGGCCGCGCGGTATACGCGCCAACTGCATTGCTCCAGGCTTCATCATCTCCGACATGACCGCCGCTCTCCCGGAGGAGGTGCGTGAGGCATGGGTCAAGAGCATTCCTCTCCGCCGCGGAGGCACTCCTGAGGATGTGGCCAAAGTCGCGCTTTTCCTCGCGAGTGATCTTTCTTCTTATGTCAGCGGACAGGTCATCAACTGCTGTGGCGCGATGAACTGCTGATGGATCCGCGCCTGACCGGACTTGACTTGAAAACTTCACTCTCGGCGCTTGCGGACATCGTCCTGCCGAGAGTGTGCGTAGTGTGCGGACGACCTCTCCTGCTTCAGGAGAAGCATATATGCTTGTGCTGTCTTGCTGACATGCCCCAGGCCCGTTTCGCTGCGCAAAGTCATAATCCGATGGCGGACAGGTTCAACCGCGCCATCTCCGTTTTGTCAAGTCCTGCTCGGGAAAGCGATGAATATGAGCCGTATGCGTATGCTGCGGCTCTTTTTTATTATACATCGGACAACGGCTACACTCATATCACACAAACTCTCAAGTATGAGAGGAATTTCGGTGCCGGGAAGTTCTTCGCCTCTATGTTTGGAAGGGAACTTGCGGCCTCACCGTTGTTTGCGGATGTGGATATGGTGGTGCCGGTCCCGCTTCATTGGACGCGGCGGTGGAAGAGAGGGTATAATCAGGCGGAAGTGATAGCCGCCCAGATGGCCATGAGTCTTGGATGCAAATGTGTGCCGGGGCTGCTGCGGCGTGTCCGCAGGACTTCCACACAGACGCGGCTCTCCGGAGAAGAGAAGCGGAGCAATGTCACCGGCGCATTTGTCGCTGCGCCCCGTCCGGCTGTCATCCCGCGTCACATTCTTCTCGTGGACGATGTTTTCACATCCGGTTCAACTTTAGCCTCCTGCCACTCGGCTCTCCGTGAGGTCTTCGGTCCTCAGACCAGAATCTCAGCCGCCACCCTCGCCTTCGTCGGAGAAGAATGAAGACCCCCTGGCGGCTGAGGCCGCCGTCCCCTCAGGGGAACAGTTGAGGTCACGGGTCATGTGGGTATACCGTAAACGAAAAACAGCCACCCGAAGGTGACTGATCTTTGAGCGGAAAACGGGACTCGGACCCGCGACCTCAACCTTGGCAAGGTTGCGCTCTACCAACTGAGCTATTTCCGCAATAAATCCCAAGTCTCATCGGCTTGGGATTACAAAGGTAATCAGAATTTTTGTTTCTGCAAAGATTTCAGAACAAATTTTGATTTATTTATTCTTCAGAACCGTCTGTCCGTTCACACTGTCCACTTCGATCACTGAATCCTTGTGAACCTTGCCCTCGAGGATTTCCTTTGCGAGCTGGTTGACAAGCTCCCTCTGAATCAGCCTCTTGACAGGACGGGCACCAAACTCGGGATCGTAACCGTTCTCGACCATGTCGTCCTCGAACGCCTTTGTGAAGGTCAGGGATACATTGTCCTCTTCAAGTTTCTTGCGGAGTATCTCCATCTGCATCCTGACGATCTTGCGGATGTCGTCTTTGGTCAGAGGGTCGAAGGTGACGATCTCGTCGATACGGTTGATGAACTCAGGACGCATACGCAGCTTCAGATCCTCCTCCTTGAGGTTGGAGGTCATGATGAGTATGGTGTTTTTGAAGTCCACGGTGCGGCCCTTGTTGTCCGTCAGACGCCCGTCGTCCAGCACCTGAAGCAGGATGTTGAACACATCCGGATGGGCTTTCTCGATCTCGTCAAGCAGTACTACTGAATAAGGCTTGCGCCTTACGGCTTCGGTGAGCTGGCCGCCCTCATCGTATCCTACATATCCCGGAGGCGCACCGATAAGTCTGCTGACTGTGTGGCTTTCCTGGTACTCGCTCATGTCGATACGTGTCATCATGCTCTCATCGTTGAACAGGAACTCGGCCAGAGCTTTTGCCAGTTCGGTTTTACCCACACCTGTTGTACCGAGGAAGAGGAATGAACCGATAGGCCTGTGCTCGTTGGAGAGTCCGGCGCGGTTGCGCCTTACGGCATCGGATACGGCCTCGATGGCCTTGTCCTGTCCTACGACCCTCTTGTGGAGTTCGCTCTCCATCCTGAGGAGTTTCTCCTTTTCGCTTTCCAGCATCCTGTTGACCGGGATGCCGGTCCAACGGGCCACTACCTCGGCGATGTCCTCCGGGGTGACTGCCTCTGTGATGATAGGATTCTTGATGGCTGCCTGCTTGGCGCTGAGTTCCTCCACCTTCTTCTGGGCTTCGGCCATCTTGCCATAGCGGATCTCCGCTACCTTGCCATAGTCACCGGCACGTTCGGCTATAGCCGCATCGCGCTTGTAGTCTTCGATGTTCTGGCGGAGGTTGTTGAGCTCCGTGACGATGCCTTTCTCCTCGTCCCAGCGCTTGGTGAGGGCATCCCTGTCCTCCTTGCACTTCTTGAGCTCCTCGTCAAGCTTCTCTGACTTCAGGCTTGTCCCCTCGCGCTTGATGGCTTCCTTCTCAATCTCCAGCTGGCGTATCTTGCTGTTGAGGTCATCGATAGGCTCCGGTACGGAGTTCATCTCGAGACGCAGTTTGGATGCCGCTTCATCGACAAGGTCGATTGCCTTGTCCGGGAGATAACGGTTGTTGATGTATCTGTGGCTGAGGTTCACTGCTGCGATAAGGGCATCGTCCTCGATGCTGACGCGGTGGTGGTTCTCATATTTCTCTTTAAGTCCACGCAGGATGGCGATTGACTCCGCCGGGCTCGGCTCGTCCACCATGACCTTCTGGAAACGGCGCTCCAGAGCCTTGTCCTGCTCGAAATACTTCTGGTATTCGTCAAGGGTGGTTGAACCTATGGTCCTCAGTTCACCTCTTGCCAATGCAGGTTTGAGGATGTTGGAGGCATCCATCGCGCCTGAAGATCGGCCTGCGCCCACAAGCGTATGTATTTCATCTATGAAAAGAATGATCTGTCCATCGCTGTCCACGACTTCTTTGACCACTCCCTTGAGTCGTTCCTCGAATTCGCCCTGATATTTGGCACCTGCGATAAGCGCGCCCATGTCAAGGGAGAAGACCTTGCGGTCCTTGAGGTTCTCAGGCACTTGTCCGTTGACGATCTTCGTGGCGATGCCTTCGGAAATTGCCGTCTTGCCCACACCCGGCTCACCTACGAGAATCGGATTGTTCTTCGTGCGCCTGCTCAAAATCTGCAGCACGCGGCGGATCTCCTCGTCTCGACCGATCACCGGGTCAAGTTTTCCGTTTGCCGCAGCCTCATTGAGGTCTATGGCATACTTGCTTAAGAATTCGTACTTGCTGTTTTCCATAATAAAATCACCGGCCTCGCTTAGAGACCGGTGAAAGAAATTTCAAAATATATTCCACTGACAAACTGTCAGCGGAGCTGCGCTATTCCGCCGGTGTTCCGGTGGCGGGAGCCTCAGTCGCCGGAGTCTCGGTGGTAGGGGCCTGCTGTACCGGAGCGGTCGGGAATGCCGGCTGCTGGTCGCCTGCCTTGTTCTCGATCTTGTTGGTGATGTCCATATTGGCACCGTTGCTCCCGGTAGTGAAGGAGGTGATGACTGAGATGACGAGGATGAAGGCTACAAGTCCCCATGTGACTTTCTCAAGCAGATCGGCCGTCTGGCGCACACCGAATGTCTGGTTGCCCGCAACGAAGTTGCTGGCCATCCCGCCTCCTTTGCCGTTCTGGAGCAGCACGACGATGATCAGAAGGATCGCTGCAAGGATGATGAGAACGGTCAAAATTACAAATACGGTATTCATTTGTTATTTTCTTTTTGTTTTATTTCTTCAATAAGGGTTGCAAAGTAAACACTTTTTTCCGGATATCGCAAACTTAACTTTGAATAAATTTCAATCGCCTGTTCGGTGTAATCCTGCTCAAGATAAATCTTTGCGAGCGTCTCTGTGCAAAAATCGGTCTGATCTTCCGCGGGCTGGTCCGTGTAGCCTTCTTCGCGGGCTTTGCTTGCGAAACGGGAGAATATGCCGTCATCCGACCGGCGTGCCTCGTTGTACTGGTTTTGTGAGAAGTAGTCACCGCCGACCACATAGATTTTCCTCTCTTCTTTCTGCGGGGAGGGCAGATATGCTTTGGCAAGTTCTTCCAGATCCTTGTCCGTACAGTCCACCTTGCGTCTGGATCGGACCATGTCCGACAGAAGCCTGCGGGAGCCCATATAGAGTGCGGATTCCGAGAGTTGGCTTTCCGACAGTGCGCCAAGTTCCGCCATTCTGCGACACAGTTCTGCCCTGGCTCCGGCGTACCAGGGGTATAGGGAGATGACCCCGGATAGTTCCTCCAGGGTGAGGCTGTGTATGTCTATGCTTTTTACCATTGCGCAACGGTGGCATTGAAGATGTCCTCCACTATCTTGTCCACAATCTCGGTCGTGAGACCGGCCTCCACGGAGTCGAGCGAGAGCGTGGAGTCGTAGTCGGCATATCCCGAGAAACTCTTGTCCTCGAAGTTGTCTTCCGGGTATTTCCTGTTGGTGAATGTCACTTTGACGGTGATGGTAAGCCTGTTTTTCGATGCCACGTCACCGGCGGCTATCGCGGATGCGGCCACCGTATATCCTGTCACTTCTCCTGTTATTTCCAGATCCCCGTCGGTGTCCACCTGCTCCAGGCGTGTCATCTGCCTGAATCTCGTGCGCAAAGCTTCGGTGAGTTCATTGCTCAGCGAGGGGTTGACCTTGAGGGCCTTGTATTCGAAGTAGTTGATGGTGATGGTGTTGACATCCGGCTGGATGGAAGTTCCGGAGAACGAATAGATACCGCACGAGCATACGGCGAACATCACGGAAAGCAGTGACAGGATTTTTTTCATTTGCCCTTCTTTTCAGCTATGCGTCTGTATATTGTCCTCTCCGATATGCCGAGTTCGGCTGCCGCCGGCTTGACTTTCCCGCCATGTTTGGCAAGGCATTTCTCGATCATGTCGTCCTGGGATTCCTTCAGAGGTCGTATTTCCGGAGAGTTCTCCGACTCACGTGAGGCCGGGATGTCCTCTTCTTCCCTATCGAAACGTGACAGGTCGATGAGTTTAGGGCCGCCTCCCTGCTGGACTTTTCCGCTTGACGCCTTCATCTCCTCGACGGTCTTCTTGAGCGCGTCAACTTCCTGCTTGAGGTAATGCAGGGCTTTGACCAGTTGCTGTTTCTCATCATCCGAGAGTGCCGTGGAATCAGCGCCGCGTGTCGGGACCATGATGGCCCCCTGGTCCTGTGGAATATATTTTATAAGTGTCTCAGGGCCGATCTCGACCCTTTCGGAGGTCGGACTGACGGGCTTGGATTCGAGAGCGGTGACGGTCTCGGCGATGTTTTTGAGCTGGCGGATGTTGCCAGGCCATCTGTAGGATGTGAGCTCGCCGATGGCTTCATGGTTCAAACTGACCTTGCAGAGCCCGTATTTCTCGGAGAAGTCGGAGGAGAATTTGCGGAACAGCAGGTAGATGTCGTCCTTGTTGCGGTCGCGCAGGGCGGGCACCTTTATCTGTATGCCGGACAATCTATAATATAGGTCTTCCCGGAATTTGCCTGTCGCCACGGCGTATGACAGATTGACATTTGTGGCGGCGATGATCCTGACATCCGTCTTCTCTACTTTTGATGAGCCGACCTTTATATATTCTCCGCTCTGAAGTACGCGCAGAAGCAGGGCCTGGGTCTCTTTAGGGAGTTCTCCGATCTCGTCCAGGAACAATGTGCCCCCGTCGGCCTCTTCAAAATACCCCTTGCGTTCGCCGATGGCTCCGGTGAACGCGCCCTTCTCGTGTCCGAAAAGTTCTGCGTTGATTGTCCCTTCGGGTATGGCGCCGCAGTTTACGGCAAGATATTTGCCGGTCTTCCTGCGGCTGAATTGGTGTATAATCTGTGGGATAACCTCTTTGCCGACTCCGCTCTCGCCTGTGATGAGTACGGTCAAGTCGGTCGGAGCCACTGCCACGGCCGTCTCGAGGGCGTGTATAAGTCCGGGGTCGTTTCCGACGATGTCGAACTTGTTCTTTAACCTTTGCAGATCTTGTGCATCCATATTTAGCAAAGTTAAGGATTTTTCCTTACTTTTGTAAGGATTAAGAAATACGAATAACATTATTCTATCGCTATTATGAAAAGGATTTTTAAGGTTTTTACACTCTGCGCCCTCGTGGTCGCAGCGGCTTCCTGCTCAAAGTCAAGGGCAGAGCAGATGAAGTTGGCAGAGAATGTCAAGGTCAGCTGCACCCCTGAGGTGCTCGCTCTTGTGGGCGACAAGATTCCGGCAGAGATCACAGTCACTTACCCTGCCAAGTACTTCCATCCCAAGGCTACCCTCGAAGTCACTCCGGTCCTCGTATATGAGGGCGGCGAGCAGGCTGCACAGACTTTCACCTATCAGGGAGAGAAGGTCAAGGACAACTATACTGTAGTCGCATACGACGGCGGCACAGTCAAGGAGAGTGTATCTTTCAAGTACGTGAAGGGCGTCGAGAAGTCTTACCTCGAACTCCGCAGCGTAGCTTACTATAAGGGCAAGCCGATCGAGATCCCGGCCATCAAGGTGGCTGACGGGTGCAACGTTACCCAGCTTCTCGCCACCACCGGCGGGGAATACGGGTTCAAGAAAGACGCATATCAGGATGTCATCAAGGAGAGTGCCGAAGGCCAGATTCTCTACGATTACAACTCCGCCAATGTTAAGAACAGCCAGCTCCGCTCCAACTCCGTGAAGGAGCTCCAGGCCGCTCTCGAGGAGATCGAGGCTGATCCTCGCTACACGGTGACAGCCACCAAGATCATCGCTTACGCCTCACCGGAAGGAGGTCAGGAGTACAACGCCAAGCTTTCCGACAAGCGTGCCGCTTCCGCCAAGAAGGTATGGAAGAAGGTGACCGGAGGCATGGAAGCCGACAATCTTGAGGTGAAGAGCATGGGGCAGGACTGGGAAGGATTCCAGGAGGCTGTCCAGAAGTCAAATCTCTCTGACAAGGATCTTATCCTCCGCGTCCTCTCGATGTACAGCGACCCTGCAGTGCGTGAGAGCGAAATCAGGAACATGTCTCAGGTCTACACCGAGATCGACAAGACCGTCTTCCCTGAGCTCCGCCGTGCACGCTTCATTGCTGACGTGGACTACAAGAACTTCTCCGAGGCTGAGCTCGAGGAACTTTCACGCAAGGCCATCGATGTCCTCGACGAGGAGGCTCTCCTTAGGGTTGCCGCCAAGTCAGACGCCCCTGCCCGCAAGGCAGAGCTTTACAAGATCGCCGTCAAGAAGTTCGGTTCAGACAGGGCCAACTTCAACCTCGCGGTGCTTTCCCTCAACGAGGGTAAGGTAGACGATGCCGCCAAGTATCTTGACGCTGTCAAGGACCAGGATGCGGATGTGGTCAACGCCAAGGGGGTTTGCGAACTCCGCAAGGGCAATTATGACGCAGCAGCCAAGCTCTTCAAGCAGTCCGGCACCACTGAGGCCAAGGCAAACCTCGGTACTGTTGACCTTCTTGAGGGCAACTATTCTCAGGCAGCCGCGGAACTTGACGGTACCGGCAGCCACAACACTGCTGTAGCCTACATCCTTGCCGGCCAGCTTGACAAGGCTTCTGCCGCCATCACCTGCAACTGCCCTAGGAGCAACTACCTGCGCGCCATCATCGCCGCACGCAAGGGCAACGCATCCGATGTGGCCAAGTATCTTGAGGTCGCAAAGAAGAACCCAGCATTCAAGGCCCGCGCCGAGAAGGATGTCGAGTTTGCGAACTACAGATAGTCAAGTCGCAGATATTTTTTGCAAATAGTTTAATTTTGCTTATATTTGCAGCCCCCGATTTTACCGGGGGCTTTTATAATTTTTGTTAACAACCATTTATGCCAACAATTCAACAATTGGTTCGCAAAGGACGCGAGGTCATTGAGGTAAAGTCAAAATCTCGTGCGTTGGATGCTTGCCCTCAGAAGCGTGGCGTATGCCTCAGGGTCTATACTACGACCCCTAAGAAACCTAACTCAGCGATGCGTAAGGTTGCCCGTGTACGTCTCACCAACTCAAAAGAGGTCAATGCCTACATCCCTGGCGAGGGCCACAACCTCCAGGAGCACTCGATAGTGCTCGTACGCGGAGGCCGTGTAAAGGACCTTCCAGGTGTACGTTACCACATCCTTAGAGGAGCTTTGGATACCGCCGGTGTTGAAGGACGCACGCAGTCGCGTTCTCTCTACGGTGCCAAGAGACCAAAGTAATTGCCTGAAGGATGGTTTAATTATTAATTTTTTCAAGTAATGAGAAAAGCAAAGCCTAAGAAGAGGATTCTACTTCCTGATCCTAAGTTTCACGACACGCAGGTTACCCGCTTCGTGAACAATCTTATGTTGCAGGGGAAGAAGAGTATCGCGTATTCTATTTTTTACGATGCCATTGACATGGTAGGCGAGAAGATGAAAGATTCTGACAAGGCTCCTTTAGATATTTGGAGGAAGGCTCTCGAGAACGTGACACCTCAGATAGAGGTCAAGTCACGCCGTATCGGCGGTGCCAACTTCCAGGTGCCTACTGAGTTGCGCCCGGAGAGGAAGATTTCGCTTTCTATGAAGAATATGATTGCCTTCGCCCGCAAGCGTTCCGGCCATTCCATGGCCGAGAAGCTCTGTGCAGAGATTGTTGCCGCTTACAACAATGAAGGTGGTGCATTCAAGCGCAAGGAGGATATGCACAAAATGGCGGAAGCCAACAAGGCATTCGCACACTTTCGTTTTTAGTTGATGACGTCAGATGGCAAAAAGAGATCTTAACTACACAAGGAATATCGGCATCATGGCCCACATCGATGCCGGCAAGACGACAACCTCCGAGCGTATCCTCTACTACACCGGCAAGACACACAAGATCGGTGAAGTCCATGAGGGTGCCGCGACAATGGACTGGATGGTTCAGGAGCAGGAGAGGGGCATTACCATCACCTCCGCTGCCACCACAGCATTCTGGCACTACAATGGGCATGTCTATCAGATCAACTTGATAGACACTCCGGGGCACGTTGATTTCACTGTCGAGGTGGAGCGCTCACTGCGTGTCCTTGACGGAGCTGTGGCGACTTTCTGCGCTGTCGGCAAGGTTCAGCCTCAGTCTGAGACCGTATGGCGTCAGGCCGATAAGTACCGTGTTCCGAAGATTGCCTATGTCAACAAGATGGATCGTGTCGGTGCAGATTTTCTCGCTTGCGTCGATGAGATAAAGACCAAACTCGGTGCTACCGCTGTCCCGATCTGTCTCCCTATCGGTTCTGAAGAGAAATTTCAGGGTATCGTTGACCTTATTGCCAAGAAGGCTATCATATATGATTCCGGCGAAGAGCTGGTGAATTATAAGCTGGAGGATATTCCTGCTGACATGCAGGATGCAGTGGCTCTCTGGAGGGACAAGCTCGTCGAGGCTGCGGCTGAATGTGACGAGGCCCTCATGGACAAATATTTTGAGGATCCTGAGTCCATTACGGACGAGGAGATCATCGCTGCTCTCCGCAAGGGTACCATCGCCATGCAGATTGTTCCTGCGTGCTGCGGCTCATCATTCAAGAACAAGGGTGTTCAATTCCTTCTTGATGCCGTGATGCGTTACCTTCCGTCCCCTCTTGATATCGGTGACACCAAGGCTACCGATCTCAACACCGGGGAAGAAGTTGACCTCAAGCCATCACCGGACGAGCCGTTCTGCGGACTTGTGTTCAAGATTGCCACAGATCCTTTCGTCGGACGTCTTGCATATGTAAGAGCATATTCAGGGCATCTTGATGCCGGGTCTTATGTGCTCAACACACGCTCCGGCAAGAAAGAAAGAGTTGCGCGTCTTTATCAGATGCACTCCAACCATCAGAATCCGATAGATTTCGTTGAGGCTGGAGATATCTGCGCTGCTGTAGGTTTCAAAGATCTCCGTACAGGCGACACCATCTGCGCCGAGAATTGCAAATTTGCTCTTGAGTCCATGGAGTTCCCGGATCCGGTCATCGGAATCGCTGTGGAGCCTAAGACTCAGAAGGATCTTGACAAGCTCGGTATGGCTCTTGCCAAACTTGCTGAAGAGGATCCTACCTTCACTGTAAAGACTGATCCTGACACAGGCCAGACCGTCATCAGCGGCATGGGTGAACTTCACCTTGATATCATTGTGGACCGTCTCCGTCGTGAGTTCGGTGTAGAGATCAACCAGGGTGCTCCGCAGGTCAACTACAAAGAGGCTGTCACCACATCTGTCCAGCATCGTGAGGTGTTCAAGAAGCAGACTGGTGGTCGAGGCAAGTTCGCCGATATCATCGTCGAGATCGGACCGGCTGACGAGGGCAAGACCGGACTTCAGTTCGAGAATGTCGTCAAGGGAGGTAATATCCCTAAGGAGTTCATCCCTTGCGTCCAGAAGGGCTTCGAGGCTGCGATGGCCAACGGTGTACTCGCCGGATATGAAGTTCCTTCACTCAAGGTGACCCTTATCGACGGTTCATTCCACCCTGTGGATTCAGATCAGTTGTCATTCGAACTTGCGGCCCGCATGGCATTCCGTCACGCCTGCCCTAAGTGCCATCCTGTACTGCTCGAACCTATCATGCATCTCGAGGTTGTTACCCCTGAGGATTACATGGGTGAGATTGTCGGTGACCTCAACCGTCGCCGCGGACAGATTGTCGCTATGGACACGACTTCAAACGGTGCCCGTATCGTCAAGGCTTATGTTCCTCTTTCCGAGCAGTTCGGTTATGTGACTGTGCTCCGTACCCTGTCTTCAGGACGTGCCACCAGCACCATGTCATTCGACCACTACGCTGAAGTCCCTGCCTCCATGGCCAAGGACATCATCGAGAAGAGCGGCTACAAGCTCCCGTCTGACGACGAATAATTAACGAAAAAAGATCATTTCAATATGAGCCAGAAAATTAGAATTAAACTCAAGTCTTTCGATCACATGCTTGTGGACAAGTCCGCAGCGAAGATCGTTGAGACAGTGAAGGCCACAGGCGCGAAGGTGAATGGTCCTATTCCTCTTCCTACCAACAAGAAGATCTTCACGGTTAACCGCTCCACTTTCGTCAACAAGAAAGCACGTGAGCAGTTTGAGCTCGATTCTTACCGCAGGCTTCTCGACATCGAAGAGTCCAACGCCAAGACCGTTGACGCTCTTATGAAGCTCGAACTGCCTTCAGGTGTAGAAGTAGAGATCAAAGTCTGATAACAGGCGGTATCAAGACCGCCTACCGGTCCCTTAGCTCAGTTGGTTAGAGCACCTGACTCATAATCAGGGAGTCGCAGGATCATGCCCTGCAGGGACCACAACTTCGCTGCGGCACTTCTCAAGAGTTGCCGCAGCGTTGTCGTATATAAGAATCCTGTTTTTCCGTGTAACTTGCATATTCTAAAATGATTCCGTACATTAGCAGAACGTACCGAAGAACGATTAAAATGAAAACCTATATGAGATTTACACGGAATTCTATCTTGGTGGTGGCCGCGTCAGCTGCGCTGATTCTTGCTTCCTGCGAAAAGAACATTGATTTCACCAGCGAGAATTTTCCTGCGGACGGAGTTGTCAGGATTGACGCTTCTGTTAGTGGCCAGATGACCAAAGCCGATCTGCCTTCCAGCGAATATACCGGTAGCGATCTTGGGCTGTTTATTGATTACGGTGACGGTGATTACTACAGCAAGGACAATGTCCGCTGGGTTAATAATAGCGGCACATGGACTCCGGAGAGCCAAGCCCTCTGGAAGAATGCGAAAAGTCCGGTCGGCATATACGCCTATGCTCCGCATATCAGCGGGGCGGATGACCACACGAGTGTCGAGTTCTCCATCCCTTCGAATCAGACCGGTGGCACTTCCTCTGCTGATTTCCTTTGGTGTAGCATGCCCGGTTTTGTTCCTGCCGATAAGCTGGTCAACCAGAAACTGAACATAACTTTCAGCCATGTGCTGGTGAAGTTGAAAGTCAATCTTACTTTTGGAAATGAGTTCGGTGACTCGCATTCTGTCAAGGATGTGATATTGAACGGGACTTCTAGCAAGATAAAATGTGACCTTGTTGGCAGTAAGATCTCTGATCTGGATCAGTCGTCCTCCAATGACATATCAATGTGCAATACGGCCGATAATGTCTACGAGGCCATATTCTTTCCGGGTAAAGGACAGAAAAGCGGAGCGCGGATGCTTACGGTCGTGATGTCCGACAGCAAGGCGTACAATGTCAGCATTGACAGTGACTTGGAACTAACCAGCGGTTACGCTTATACCATGAATGTCAAGGTGGGGAAGGATAAAACGGAGGCTGGAAGCGTCAATGTCATTGAATGGCAGCCGGAGAAAGGGTTAGGTGAGAAGGATAGTGATATTGAAGAGTATTCTGTCTGGGACGGTGAGTCCACGGAATCTATCACAAAAGGTTCCGGCTCGGAGTCTGACCCGTACCTCATAGAGTCCGCCGCGCAGTTGGCTGGTCTTGCGTATAATATCAACAATGATGATAATTATGATTATAAAGGCAAGTACTTTAAATTGATGAAAGACATAGACCTTGCAAGTAAGCCGTGGACACCTGTCGGTAACAATACTCATTTCCCTCATTTTCGTCTGGACGGAGGCGGAAAGAGTATCATCAATCTGAAGGTGGATGTGAGCGATGGATATGCAGGTCTGTTCTATTGGCTTAGCGGTACAAGCTCCACAGAAAAATCGCTTGTAAGGAATCTTACCATAAGGAACGCTGATGTAAAAACCGGAGGCCGTGATGCCGGGGTCATTGTCGGCTTCTCTTCATACCTCGACATTATCGATTGCAGGGTTGATGGATCGGTGACAAGTGCATATTGTGCCGGAGGAATCGTAGGATCCGGCGACCCAAGCATAATCAACTGTCGCGCTGACGTCAACGTGACAGTCAATGCTCCTGCATCAACTTCGAAGTCTTTCTCAGTGGCAGCTGGAGGGCTGATAGGGGACATCTCTTTCAATAATGAGCAGGATAATACTATAACCAATTGTACCGTCAGAGGCACTGTTACAGTAAGCAGTCAGGATCTGTCAGAAAGCGTGAATGATTTCCATGCCGGTGGCGTGGCTGGACTTGCGGTCGCGAATGTCATAGACTGTACGTCCTATGCCGAGATCTCTTCCACGTCTGAAAATGAGGTACGTGTCGGAGGCCTTGTAGGTGCTGTCGGAGCCGGCAGCAAAATTACGAACAGTTCCGCCTATGGCACTGTCCACGGAAAGAAAAACAATTTTGTCGGTGGCGCATACGGCTATGCCGTAGGTAGTCATGAGAGAGTCCATTTCGGTGGCAAGATAGAGAACATCCCGGATGTCGGAACAGGGGCCGTGGGCATCTTCATCGGCCATGCCGACGGAGTCTTCCAGACAAAGAACTGCTCCTACAGCAACGTCGATAGCTCTCTCCCTGTCATCGGCAAGGATGATAGCAAAGGCGCCCAGGACATCAAGAAGAAATAGAGCGTCAAGGAACTTTCATTCCTTTTGGTATTCCGATTCGTCCATCATCAGGTAGGAGTCCTCGTAGCCACCGTAATCGACGACTATTTTCTCGAAGACGATTCCTTCATCAAGCGGCCTGATGCGGAGTTCGGCGAGTCCGTCAGGTCCTGTTGCAACAGGCAGGGTGACGGTGTCAACCTTCACTCTCCTTGCCACGGTAGGGTAGTATATGCTGTAGATGTTTTCAGGATTCTCATTGAGCAGTTCGTTGAATTTCACTTCTTTTGAGGCGCTGCCCTGGAATCCGGCTTCGTATCTGTGTGGGGTGCCTTTGAATGCGAGGGTCGTCTTCACGGCTATGTGTACCTTGACTTCATTTGTCCCCTCCGGAAGGCGTAGTCTGTACCGCAGTTCTGCCCCCTCCGCCGGCTGCGTATATGGCATCAGTGCCACCCCGCTCAGGGTCCTGCCCATGTACGGTATTACAGTCCATTCTGTGCCCGTTGTGGCGGTGGCACTATAATAGTGCTCGGCCTCCATCGCGGTGTATCCGGTGCTTGTCAGGCCGAAGCTGAATCCTCCCGGAGTGCCTGCGTCCATGCGCTTTACTTCAGGCATCGTATTGGCGGGGAAGTCGTCATTCCAGTTCGTGTAGCCTATGTGCTTCTGGGTCATCATGCCGTCCCATTTTCCCCCGGACATCACCTTGTTGTAGTCGTGTTCCAGTTCGGCGTCGCGCTTGAAACAGGCTTCCACCTTGTCCGCCCAGATGTTGGCTGCCGGGTCACCGTGCTCGTAGAGGTAGCGGTTCATAGCTTGGGCGTAGTACATTTCATATATGTTGCTCATGGCCTGGACCGGGAAGAGGATGAGCTGCTTGTAGGCATCGCGGTATTGAGGCTTGAGCGAGAGATATTGTCTGAGCGCGTCGGTCTCAAGGCCCTTGAATTCGTCTGTGACCTGCTTGAACTCCCCTGTCTTGAGGTTATAGGTCCTGCTGTCCAGCATCTCGGCAGTGATCCGCCCCGCATACTTGCTGTAGAGGTTGAGTATCCGGGCTGCCTCCTCTGCCTGGGCGTCTCCGAACTGCTGGCGGCAGAACTCTACTGTATGGTCGAGAAGGTTGGCGGCGGAGAATTTCTCCGGATTGCGCGCGATGTCCATGTATAGCGTGATAGGGTATTCCATCGGTTTGAGGTCTCCGACATTCAGCACCCAAAGCCTGTCTACACCGTAGCCGTATGCGAGCTGCAGTTGTTCCCATAGATTCTGTATCGGGGTGACATTGAGCCATTTGCTATTGCGCGGCGCGCCCACGTAGTCGACGTGGTAGTACAGGCCCCACTCGCCGCTGCGTTTCCTCTCTTCGGCGTTCGGGAGCTTGCGGACATCGCCCCAGTTGTCGTCTGACACGAGGATTGTCACATCGTCCGGGACGCGTAGCCCTTTGTCGTAGTAGCTCTGGACTTCTTTGTACAGGGCCCAGAGCTGTGGGCGTTCGCTTGCCGGCCGTCCGGTCTCCTTGGCGATGATTTTCCGCTGGTTGGCTATGATGCGCTCAAGGAGGGCTATGGTCTCCTCATCGCGCGGCACATATTCGTCATCGTGCCCGACCCTGCCTCCCATCGGCGCGTCACCGTCTCCGCGCATGCCGATGGTGATGATGTCTTCAGTGTCCTTTGCGCGCCGGATGCCTTCGCGGAAGAAACGGTCGAGTGTCTTCTGGTTGGTCGCATAGTCCCACGGTCCGTCTGCGCCATGGCGTCTTACCCATTCCTGATGGTTGCGGGCCATCGGCTCGTGGTGTGAGGTGCCCATTATGATGCCCATCTCATCGGCTGTCTTGCTGTTGAGCGGGTCGTCTGCGTAGAAAGACCAGCCCCACATTGCAGGCCAGAGATAGTTGCCTCTAAGGCGGAGAATCAGTTCGAATACGCGCGCGTAGAACTCGTGCCCACCGTAGTCCGTCCCGTAGGTGTTTCTGACCCAGGAGGTGAGGCAGGGGGCTTCATCGTTGAGGAAGAGGCCGCGGTATCTGACGGCCGGTTCGTCCACTGTCCAGGTGCCACGCTTTATGGAGAGGTTGTCGTGATGCTCGACGGGGACATCGGCCCAGTCATACCAAGGGGACACCCCGATCTGTTCGGAGAGTTCGTAGATGCCGTAGATTGTGCCGCGTTTGTCGCTTCCGGCTATCACGAGGGCCTCTCTGGCTTGCTCAACTGGATTTTTGACCGTGGTGATGAGGTATGTCTCGCGCTTGCCCTTGATGGCGCTGATGTCCAGTTTGCCTGAAGAGACGAGATTCTTGATGAGTTCGCTTTCAATGGAGCCGATGATGATGGCATCCTGTTTTTCGGCGGAATGACCGGGCGTGATCCCGAAAGGGGGTTCGGTGCCGCAGACCCGTCCGAAATCTTTACGCAGATTACGCACTGCGATCTGTATGCCTTCGTAGTCGTTCTTGTCGTATATGATTGGTAGCGGCGTGCCCTCCTCTATGAGGGTGAAACGTGCGCCGTTCAGTTCCGGGAAGGTGAGTCCATCGTGGTCTTTGGCGCTTACGGGCAGGCTCAATGCCAGCAGGGCTGTCAGAATTAGTATTTTTTTCATGTGCAGTTTTGTGTTTGTAGTGTGTAAGATACGGATTTTTTGCCTGCCTTGTAGGGGCCCCGTCTGCCCCGTTGTAAAGATATTTTACATCTGTTGTAAAGATTCTTTACATCACGAAAGCAGTGCCAATAATGCTAAACCATTTAAAACAAGCGACTTATGTGTATTGGCACGAAGAGTGTTTATTTGTCCGTGTCCCCGTGCAGGTCATCCTTGCGCGGTGCACAAAAGGAACAAGAACAAACAAATACGCAACATGATTAAAGTTACAAATCTTACCAAGGTCTTCAGAACTGAGGAAATCGAGACAACGGCTCTCAACGGTGTTTCATTTGAAATCAAGGACGGCGAATTCGTCGCCATCATGGGCCCTTCAGGATGCGGCAAGTCAACGCTCCTCAACATCCTCGGCCTGCTCGACAACCCTACTTCCGGCTCTTACGAACTTCTGGGGGTGGAGGTTGCCAACCTCAAGGAGAAAGAGCGCACCAAGTTCCGCAAGGGCAACATCGGCTTCGTATTCCAGAGCTTCAACCTGATCGATGAACTCAATGTCTACGAGAACATTGAGCTGCCTCTCCGCTATCTGAACATCTCAGCCGCCGAGCGCAAGGCCAAGGTCACGGAGATAATGAAGAGGATGAACATCAGCCACCGTGCCCAGCACTTCCCGCAGCAGCTCTCCGGAGGTCAGCAGCAGAGGGTCGCGATAGCCAGGGCCGTGGTAGCCGGGCCGAAGCTGATCCTGGCCGATGAGCCTACCGGTAACCTCGATTCCAAGAACGGTAAGGAAGTGATGGACATGCTCAGCGAGCTCAACTCCGAGGGCACGACCATCGTCATGGTGACCCACTCCCAGAGGGACGCCGCCGTGGCACAGCGCACCATCGACCTCTTCGACGGCCAGATCGTGAGCGATGTGAAAAATGAACTGTAAAAATGAACTTTTTCAGACGGCATAACTCCGGCGGGGTCTCCACCATCCTCAATATTTTGGGGATGACGGTGGCTTTCGCCGCTTTCTACATCATCCTGGTGCAAGTCCACCACGACCTCAGTTACAACCATGGGGTCAAGGACGCCGACAGGGTATACATCGTCAGCCTGCCGGACTGGTACGAGGAAGGCAAGTATATGACGTGGGTGAACCGTCCCCCGTTTGAACAGCTCATATCTTCCTGCTCGGACATTGAGGTTGGCGGGACTGGCCATATCTACGGACAGCAATACAAGATTATTGTAGGGAAGGGGGATTCTGCCCCGGAAGGAGACGAGCCGGCCTTGTCAACGGACGTGTCAAGCCTCAACCCCGGTGCGGCGAAGGCCTTGGGTGTGGAGTTTGTCAGCGGCAGCGCCGATGACCTCATCTCCTCTGCGACCCTTGCCGTGTCCGAGTCCGAAGCTGCCCGTCTGGGGCTGCATCTCGGGAGCGAGGTCATATTGAAGCAGGGAAGCAACATCAATTTCAGATCCACTGTCAAGGCCATCTACAAGGATGCTCCGCGTAATACGGACCTTGATTCATTCAAGATGTTCGTTGCCATCGGGGATGAGAGCATAGACAACTGGAGCGAGTGGAGTTACAACTATTTCATCAAAGCCAGAGAAGGTGTCTCCAAAGACGATCTTGAAAAGGTCGGAGGAGAGATGCTTCTTGGTATTCTGGGACAGGATGCAGATGCGTCAGAAGAGGACATGGCTGAGGCTGCCAAGAGGTTCAGGCTCCATCTGATCCCGTTGGAGGACAGCTATTTCGACCAGTCGGTATCTGATGCTCCCGGAGCTACTGGCAACAAGACCACCACCATGACTCTTCTGGCCGTGGCGGTCCTGGTCATAGTCATCGCTTTCATCAACTTCATCAATTTCTTCTTCGCCCTTGTGCCGCTGAGGATCCATTCCGTCAACACGCGCAAGGTGCTCGGGGCTTCGAGGAGTAGCCTTGTTGCTTCTTATGTACTTGATGCAGTGCTGATGGTGGCCGTGTCGCTGGTGCTGTCTGCCGGAGTTGTGCTCCTGTTCCAGCACAGCAGTTTCGCATCTCTGATTTCATGCTCCACCTCGTTTGCGGCGAACCCCGGAGTTGCCCTGTTTGCTGTGGGGCTCGGACTCATTGTGGCGGTGCTTGCCAGCCTGTATCCCGCATTCTATATCACCTCTTTCTCTCCGGCACTTGCCCTGAAGGGGAATTTCGGTGCGAGCCGTAGGGGCAGGGTGTTCCGCTACGCTCTGGTGGGAGTCCAGTTCTTCATCTCCATGTCCCTTATCATCTGTGCCACATTCATCACCTTGCAGAGGAGTTATATGGTCAAGCACGACATGGGCTTTGACCGGGAGGAACTTCTCGTAGTGAATGTGAGCAATACGGTGGCGGCATCTTCCGCCGCAGTGCGGGCTCAGTTGCTGGAGAACCCTCAGGTCAAGGCGGTCACTTGGGCCGATGGAGATATCGTGCGTCCGAGCAGGATGGGCTGGGGCCGGTCATTCAAGGGCCAGCAGATAAGTTTCCAGTGCTATCCTGTGTCGTGGGATTTCCTTAGATTCATGGGAATCCCGGTAGTGGAGGGACGCGACTTCACGGAGGCCGACGAGCAGAGCGAGAACGGTGTCTTCATATTCAATGAGGCGGCGAAAAAGGAGTTCGGGCTGACCTTGGATGATAAGATAGAAGGGCATAGGGAAGAGGCGGAGATTGCCGGCTTCTGCCGGAATTTCAACTTCCGCTCGCTGCGCGACGGAGTCTCGCCTCTGTGCCTGTATGTGTTCGGGAAGCATCCTTGGCGCAGCTTCAGGACTCTCCTTGTGCGCACAGTCAAGAACGCAGATGTTCCTGCGGTAAGGAAATATGTCGAGGGCATAGTGGAGAAGACGGATCCTTCCATGTCTCCGGAGGATATGGACATTCAGATGCTTGACCAGCAGATACAGGAGCAGTATCGGCAGGAGTCCATGCTCTCCACGCAGATCGGACTGTTCTCCCTGCTTGCTGTCATCATCTCGCTGATGGGTGTGTTCGGACTGGTGATGTTCGAGACTGAGCACAGGCGCAAGGAGATTGCCGTGCGTCGCGTCAACGGGGCCACGGTCGGGAGCATCCTGCAGATGTTCAACATGGAGTTCATAAGGATAGTGCTTGTCTGCTTTGTCCTTGCCGCACCTGTCAGCTATCTTGTCGTCAGCCGCTACTTGCAGGGCTTCGCCTTCAAGGTGCCGATGTATCTGTGGGTGTTTGTGATGGCGCTTGCCGTGACGCTGCTTGTCACCGTGGTGGTTGTGACGCTCCGCAGCTACAAGGCCGCCACCGACAATCCTTCGCTGACCTTGCATAAGGACTAGAGGTCAATGAAATACGAAAGCGGCCCGCAGATTTTCTGCGGGCCGCTTTGCTGCGGAGAGGACGAGATTCGAACTCGTGGTACGGAATAACCCGTACGTCAGTTTAGCAAACTGGTGGTTTCAGCCACTCACCCACCTCTCCCCGGTGTCCAGCCCCTGACTATAGGCTGGACGACAAAGTTACAACAAAATCTTTGTTTTGCAAATATCTTTTGCCGGCTCTTACTTCTTGCCAGTCAGCAGGGAGTAGATCTTGTTGCTGACGTCGCTGTTCTCCTGGGAGCCTGCAAAATCGCGGGAGTGAGGCCCGTAGGCGAAAAGCGGAACCATTATGGGGGTATGTCCTTTAGAGGCGAAAACTCCCTGGATTTCTCCTTCCTGAGGGACTCCTCTGGAAAGGGTGACTCCACCTGTCTCGTGGTCGGCGCTTATGAGCACCAGAGTGTGCCCGTCCTTTTCCGCGAAACGGATGGCGGCCTCTATGGCCTTGTCGAAGTCAAGGGTCTCGTCAACCATTCCCTGATAATTGTTCTTGTGCTCTTCCTTGTCGATGCGTGCGCCCTCCACCATGAGGAAGAAACCTTTCTTGGATCTTGCGGAGAGGAAATCTATAGCCATCTGTGTGGTGGCCGGCAGATAGTCGCCACGCTCCGGGAGAGTCACGCTTGGCGGTAAATAAGCCAGCTTGTCGCTATTGTCAAGGACTTTTTCCTGCCCTTCAGGAGAGTAGATCACATCAAATTGCTCCTTTATCTCTTCCTGTGTTTTCAGAGGAAGGCCCTCGAAGACTTTGCTGGAGCCGGCTGAGGCGAATACGAGGTGACTTGCCGGGAGGTCTGCCCAGATGGCTTCTGCGGCCCTGCGGTTGGTCTGGTGAGCGAAGAACGAAGCCGGGGTGGCTCCGTCAAGATTGTCGGTGGAAACCACCCCGCAGGCGAATCCGAGCGGCTCAAGCTTCTCCGGGAGATTCTGGAGAGGCTGGCGCTCAGTGTCCATACCGACGTAGCCGTTGTTGGTCTTGACACCGGTAGCGTATGCTGTGCCGGAGGCGGCCGAGTCGGTGGTGAAGTTGTCGGCGGACTGTGTGCGGACGTAACCGCAGGTCTTGAGGTTGGTCATCGTGAGTGTGCCGCCGTTGGCGTACATGGCCGAATTGACCGCTCCGACACCCATTCCGTCCCCGATTAGGAGTATGACATTGCGTACTTTCGTCTCCTTGCCGTCGTTCTTGAATGACGGGGTGTAGCTGCTCTGCTGCTTGACATGGGCCTCTCCGGCCGTTGCTTTCACTTCTTTCCCCGGAGTCTGGGCAAACCCTGCGACTACCAGAGAGAGAGCGAGAATAGACGTGATGATTCTTTTCATTTCTGATGAGTTTTATTCTCCCTTGAACAGGGGGAAGTTGTGATTCGGAATATGCGATTCTGTCATTAAGGCTTTGAGTTCCTCGACTTTCTCGGGCTTCTGTGCGGCGAGGTCGGTGGTCTCGCCGGGGTCGGAGTCGAGGTTGTAGAGCTCGTAGTGGTCTCCCGGTTTCTCTATGTCCAGGCGGATGAGTTTCCATGGGCCCTTGCGTGCCGCCTGGCTGCTTCTCTCCGCGAACTCGAAGTAGAGGTTGTCATGCTCCTGCTGGCCCTTGCGGCCTTCCAGCAGAGGCAGGAGGCTGATCCCGTCCATCGTTTCCTGTGTCTGCGTGCCGATGATGCTCCTGAATGTAGGCATCATGTCCCAGAACGAGCACATGAAGTCGGTCTGTTCTCCTTCCTTGATGTGGCCCGGCCACTGGACTATCATCGGCACGCGGATGCCTCCTTCGTAGAGGTCGCGCTTGTAGCCTCTCCACGGGCCGTTGCTGTTGAAGAAATCCGGATCTGCCCCGCCTTCGAGGTGCGGGCCGTTGTCGCTGGAGAAGATGATGATGGTGTTGTCGTAGACTCCCAGTTCCTTGAGCTTGGCGACGAGTTGCCCGACATATACATCAAGCCTTGTCACCATGGCTGCGAAGGTGGCGTGAGGGTATTCCTGGGAGCAGTAGCCTCCTATGCGGAAGCGCGGATGCCCCTGATCTTCACCCTTGTACGGGGTCTCGGGGAAGGCTCCGCGGAATTTCGCGATGATGCTGTCCTGCGGCACGATGAGCTCTGCATGCGGAATGGTTGTAGGATACCAGAGGAAGAACGGCTTGCCGTCTTTTACGGAGGCTTCCATGAATTTCAAGGCCTCATCATGTATCAGGTCGGCTGAGTATGTGCCTTCTCCGTATGGGATCTCGTCTACATTGTCTGCAAGGATCACCTTCTCACGATTGTCCCACAGGTGGTCAGGGTAGTAGCTGTGGGCGAGCGTCTGGCAGTTGTAGCCGTAGAATTTGTCCACCCCCTGCTCGTTCGGGTCTCCGGTTGAGGCTATAGGGCCGAGACCCCATTTGCCGAATGCTCCCGTAGCGTAGCCTGCGTCCTTGAAGTCGTGGAAGATGGTCTGTGCGCCCTCCGGGAGCGGGAACTGCCCCTCCGGCGGGACTTTGAGATTGCCGCGGATATATGTGTGTCCGCTGTGCGTGCCGGTCACAAGGCACGAGCGCGAAGGGGCGCTCACGGTGGTGCCGGAGTAGCACTGTGTGAAGCGCAGGCCGTTGCCGGCCAGGGCGTCTATGTTCGGTGTGCTGAAGAGTTGCTGCCCGTAGCAGCTGAGGTCTCCCCAGCCGAGGTCGTCGGCCAGGATGAACACCACGTTAGGCTTGGTCTGTACTTTTCCGCTCTGCCCGCAGCCGGCTATGGCTGTGCCGGCGGCAAGGGCGGCTCCGAGTTTCGTGATCCTACTCATTATTTTGATTCAAGTGTTTTACCGTTGTCTTTGGCGACCGCCTCTTTCCACTTCTCGGTGTATCCCGGCTGGGTCAGGCCGGCAGGGATGCCCTTGGAGTAAGGGGAGTGGAGGAAATTGCCCTCTGCGTCCTGCGCCTTGACGTTGCCATCGATGAACTTGACGAGCAGCATCTCCTCCAGTTTTGTCCAGTCGGAGAACTGCTTCTGGGCGGTGTTGACGGAGTATTCGGTGAGAAGCCTTATGGCTTTGCTGCGCTTGCCCCCGTCGAGCATGGCCACAGCCTTGCGGTCCATTTCCGGTATGGCTGCCGTCATCTGGTGGTTTTCGAACTTGTCTGCGGCCTCGCGTACCACCGGGGCCATCTGGTTGTACATCTTGTAGCAGGCGTTGGCTACGCGGTTGCACATCCAGAACTGGGATGTGGCGCTGTAGTGGAGCATGTCTCCGTTGCCCTCGCTGAGGCATTCCGGGACTTCGCTGGCGTTGACATATATAGGGGTGAGGTATGATGTGGCGGCATCATCGCAGCCGAACCAGATGAGGGCGCCGACTTCGTCCGGGAGGTATCCGCGTGACTGCGCCACAAACCAGAATCCTGTCTGCTGCGTAGCGATGGCCCTCTCGTTGACGTAGGTCTTGCCGTCATACTCGAAGCTCATCGGCCTCCAGCGGTATGGCAGGGCGTTGCCGCCCGCTCCGATGTCGGTGGTCATGTCCATAGGGGTGCCCTCGAAGTGGTCACGCATCACGTCTGCCACGTCTTTCATCGTGATTTTTCTGGACGGCTTGATGAAGAGGGGCATCTCCCCCGTGAGGTCGTATCCCATGGCGTAGTCTGTCCAGTCCGCGGCGGGGCGTATCGTAAGGGCGCCGTCTTCAGCGGTGTAGGTGAAGCTGCCGTCGCCGAGGATGTTGAATGCGGCCCAGGCCCTGGCTTCGCAGGCGCGGGCTCCGCTGAAATCGAGCGGGTTGTAGGCGTCGCGGAAGCTGAAGTCCTTGTCCTCGCCGCTGAACCAGCCTTTTTCTCGTGCGAAACTGATCACGTCAGGGGCGTAGAGGCAGTTCTCCGGGTCGTTGAGGGGGAAGCGGGTGATGCGTGCCTGGTTGGCGTGGGCGCAGATGTACCCGTCGGGGATGCGCCTTGCGACCCAGACGATGCCCTTGTTGCCCTTTCCCTTGCCTACAAGATCCATCACCCAGGCCTCCTTGGTGTCGGCGATGGAGAATGTCTCGCCTTCGGAAGGGTAGCCGTAAGTGTTGGCCAGGGAAACTATCGTCTCTATGGCCTCCCGGGCGGTACGTGCCCTCTGGAGAGTGACATATATCAGTGAGCCGTAATCCATTATGCCCTCAGGATCGGCCTGCTCCTCGCGTCCGCCCCAGGTGGTCTCGGCGATGATGAGTTGGTGCTCGTTCATGTTGCCCATGGTCTGATATGTCTTGGCAATCTGGGAGATCTGCCCGAGCGGCTTCTGGGTGTCCCATTCGTAGATGTCAAGCATGCTGCCCGGCTTGAAGCGTCCGGCAGGCGTGAAGTAGAGTTCTCCGTAGAGCAGATGCGAGTCTGCGGCGTATGAGACCATGCAGGAGCCGTCGGCGCTTGCCCCGGCTGTGATGATGACGTTGGTGCAGGCTTCGGCGCGGTTTGCTGTGAGCAGCGTGGCCAGAAGCAAGAGTGGCAGAATTTTTCTCATTTTATCTTTTCTTTATTAAATTTGCGGTTTGACAAGATACAAATCTATGAAATTTTTTGGGATTATCATTTTGTTGTGCTTGCCTATCTGCCTTTCCGCCCAGCAGAGTCAGACTGACCCTGAGAAGGAGGAGAAGCAGATGCGGACGGCTATAGATGCTCAGATAGAGACATTTACGCGTACCCTTAAGCTTGAGGACTGGCAGATTTTCTATCTGGACTCCATCATGACCCATGACTACACCGCGATGAGGGATGAGGTGAAGTCCTTGAGCGAAGCGAAGGTGGGCAATGCCGATGCCTACCAGATGGTGCAGGACAAGTGGATGGAGAAGATGTATCAGGCTTTTGACAAGGTGCTTGACAGGGACCAGTGGACCAAATATCAGAAGTCCGGGGCCGGGAGGGACAAGAAAGCCCGCGACAAGCGTGCCGCGAAAAGAAAATAGATTATGAACAGAGAAGATATAGACAGAGTCCTCTCGGAGCTTTCGGAGCTCAAGTGCAGGACGCAGAAGGAAGTCGAGGAGGCGCGGGTGCGTTTTCTTGGCAAGAAAGGTGTGATAACCGCTCTTTTTGATGAGTTCCGGGTTGTGGACAAGGAGAAGAAGAAGGAATTCGGCCGCACACTCAATGAACTCAAGCAGGCGGCTCTCGTCAAGATAGAGCAGCTCCGCGACAGCGTTTCCGATGAGGGAGCGGCAGAAGGAGCAAAAGAAGACCTTACGATGCCGGGGGATCCGTACAAACTCGGGTCAAGGCATCCTGTATCCATCGTCCGTCAGGAGATAGTGGACATCTTCCGCAAGTTCGGCTATGATGTCGCCGAGGGTCCGGAGATAGAGGATGACTACCATGTCTTCGAGGCCCTGAACTTCCCTCCGAACCATCCTGCCCGTGACATGCAGGATACTTTCTTCGTGTCCACGGGACATCCCAATCCGCTGCTTCTCCGCACACATACATCAAGCGTGCAGGTACGCACCATGGAGTCCCAGAAAGTTCCTATCAGGGTCGTTTGTCCTGGAAGAGTGTTCCGCAACGAGGCCATCAGCGCCCGCGCCCACTGCATCTTCCACCAGATAGAAGGTCTCTATATAGATGAGGGTGTGACTTTTGCGGACCTCAAGCAGGCCATTCTCCTGTTTGCCCGCGAGATGTTCGGGCCGGAGACACAGATCCGTATGCGTCCGTCGTATTTCCCGTTCACCGAGCCTTCCGCCGAAGTTGACGTGAGCTGCAACATCTGCCACGGCAAGGGGTGCAACATCTGTAAAGGCACCGGTTGGCTGGAGATTCTCGGTTGCGGCATGGTTGACCCCAATGTCTTGAAGGCCAGCGGTATCGACCCGGAGAAGTACAGCGGTTTCGCTTTCGGCATGGGGCTTGAGCGCATCGCGATGCTCAAGTGGAGGGTAAATGACCTGCGCCATTATTTCGAAAACGACATGCGTTTCCTGTCGGAGTTCGAGTCCGCTCCGGAAGTATAGGCTTATAGAGGGTCCCGCCTGTTGACGGGGCGGGCCCTGTGTTCTTGAAACCACGTTAAAAAACAAGAAAATGTCAAAAAAATTCAGCACCAGATTCCTGGTGATGGCAGTCCTGTTTGCGGTCTGCCTGATTACCTCAAATTTCTTTGTGCCGCGCGTATGGCAGGTGGGCCACCTGCCGTTGCAGCTGTCGGGGGCGGTACTTCTCTTCCCCGTTTCCTACATCCTCAACGACTGCCTCACGGAGGTCTACGGCTACCGTAAGTCGAGACTTGTCATCTTCCTGGCTTTTGCCTTGAGCGCTTTCGTGGCTTTGATGTCCACCCTTGTCTGTCTGCTTCCGCCCCCGATCGAAGAGGGCAGCCGGGCTGTGGCGGACAGTTTCGATTCGCTGTTCATGATGGTACCCAAGACCACCATCGCATCGCTGCTGGCATTTGTGCTCGGATCCAATTTCAACGCGTTCATCATGAGCAAGATGAAGGTGGCATCGCAGGGGAAGGCTTTCTGGCTCAGGGCCATAGTGTCTTCTTTGGGCGGTGAACTTCTGGATTCCTGCATCTTCTGCCCGATTGCGTTCTGGGGGATAATGAGCCCGAAGGCGATACTCGGGATCATCCTCACCCAGGTCTGCGTCAAGACGCTCTACGAACTTATAGTCCTGCCGCTCACTTCGCTGATAGTCAAGCGCTTGAAGCAGAAGGAGGGGGAGGATACCTACGATGTCAACATTTCTTATAACCCTTTCAGATTGTCAGATATATGAGTGACAGAAACAATGAAGGTCTGTCCGCTCTCGGGCGGAAGACCAGATATAGGGACGACTATGCCCCCGAGGTCCTGGAAACCTTCGTCAACAAGCACCAGGGCAACGATTACTGGGTGAGGTTCAACTGTCCCGAGTTCACATCATTGTGCCCTATCACCGGACAGCCCGATTTCGCCGAGATACGGATAAGCTACATCCCGGACGTGAAGATGGTGGAGAGCAAGAGCCTCAAACTCTACCTGTTCAGTTTCCGCAACCATGGAGACTTCCACGAGGACTGTGTCAACATCATCATGAAGGACCTCATCGCACTGATGGATCCCAAGTATATAGAGGTGACCGGACTCTTCACCCCTCGCGGAGGAATATCCATTTACCCTTATGCCAACTACGGGAGACCGGGGACAAAATATGAGGCTTTGGCGGAGAGGCGATTCGCCGTGCACGAATAGTTTCCGGCTTTTTTCGTATATTGCTCTCCGGTTCGGCCTTTGCGCCAGACCGGGGACTTCTTAGTAAATGTATTATATGAAGAAAAATCTGATGTTTTTTGCGCTTCTCCTGCTGTCTGCGGGAGTGGCTTTTGCACAGAAGAAGCCGCTTGACCACGATGCCTACGATTCGTGGCAGAGGGTGTCCGCCCTCCGGCTGTCAAACGACGGGAGGCTGCTCGTGTGGCAGGTCTCGCCGCAGGAGGGTGACGGTTACCTGACCTTGCGTAATCTCGAGACGGGAAAGGAGCTCACCATCGAGAGGGCTTCCGGCTTCGACATGAGCGAGGCCGCCGATTTCGGGGTCTGCAAGATCAGCGCGCCGTTCGCTCTGACGCGCCAGGCCAAGATCGACAAGAAGAAAAAGGACGAGATGCCAAAGGACACCATAGCCTGCATCAATCTGCGCACTTTTGAACTGACCCGCATCCCGGACGCTTCCTCGGCCGAGCTCGGCTTCGACGCCGCCCCGTTCATCTTCGTCAGCCAGGAGGTAAAAGACAGGAAGGACACCAAATCCCTGCTTGTCCTTGACACCGCCACCGGGGACATCGACACACTCAAGAACATCGCCTCCTTCGAGGTGGCCAAGTCCGGGGACAAGCTCGCCGTGGCCACCGGCAAGGAGAAGAAGGACTCCCTGTCCAAGAACTCCGTCGCCGTGTATGACCTCGCCGCCGGCACCGTCAAGGAACTTGCCGAGGGCGGCAAGGCCTATGGCGGGCTCTCTTTCAATGATACTGGCGACAAGCTTGTCTTCCTCTCCACCGACCAGGAGGAGAAACTTGACGGCACGCCGAGATATTCCGTATGGCTCGGGCAGGAGAAAATTCTCAAGAAGGCCACGCGCCGCACTCCTGCTGTCAAGGAGTTCAGCGCATCGGTTGTGGTGCCGGGTGACTGCGCGTCACTGCCTGAGGGTTGGGTGATAACCAAGACTGCCCGTCCGCGCTTCTCCAACAAGTCGTCACGTCTCGTGCTGAACCTCTCCGAGTATTTCCCTCCTAAGGACACCACGCTCGTGTCTTTCGAGACTGCCGGGCTGGACATCTGGAACTGGGACAGCTACACCCTCCCTCCTATGGCGAAAGCCGGAGCCCGTAAGCAGACCCGTACTGCTGTCGTCAACCTCTCTTCGGCCACTGATCTGCTCGTGCTCTCCGCCAATGCCAACGACCGCATCAGTTTCTCCGACGGTGCCGAGGGTGATTACGCCATATCCCGGGATTCGGATCCTTATATGCTTGAGTCCCTGTGGGCAGTCAACAACAAATCTGACTACTCTATGGTGGATCTCCGGGACGGAAGCCGCCGTCCGCTCAAGGACGCGCTGGAGGGGACCACAGCCCTTTCTCCTTTTGGGAAATATATGGCGTGGTTCGACCCCAAAGACGGGGACTGGTACAGCTGGAACCTGTCCACCGGGGAGATGGTCAACCTCACCGGAGTTCTGGACGTGGCCTTCTTCGATGAGGAGGACGACCATCCTCTCGGCTGCTTCATCCCTGTTTCATACCCGCGTTGGATCGGCCAGGACGAAGCCCTGCTGATCGGGGACCGTTATGACATCTGGAAGTTCTCCCCGGACGGCAAGAAGATCGAGAATCTCACCTCCGGACAGGGCCGCAAGAACCATGTGCGCTACGAGATCCTTGACATCGGCCGCCATAACGACCCTTACCTCTACCAGAACCCGATGAACTTCCAGAAGAAAGGCAAGCTTTACCTTACCGCTTTCAATGAGGACACTTCCGAGAACGGGTATGCCATCGCCAATCTTGCCAAGCCTTCTGCCCCTCAAGGATTTACGGACAAATGGTCTTTCTCTTCGACCATGAAGGCCCAGAATGCCGGGACAATAGTTTATCTCAAGGGCAACTTCCGCAACCCGATGAATGTCTACGTCACACAGGACGAGTGGAAGACCTCGGACCGCCTCACGGACCTCAACCCCCAGCAGGCGGGCTACAACTGGGGTGATGTTCAGCTGGTGCACTGGAACGCCTATGACGGAACCCCGCTCAAAGGCCTGCTCTACACCCCGGACAACCTCGACGCTTCCCACAAGTACCCTATGCTGATCTACTTCTACGAGAAGAACTCAGAGACGCTCTACAACTACATCCAGCCGGCCCCGAGCCGCTCGATAATCAACATCCCGTTCTACGTCAGCCGTGGTTACGTGGTCTTCGTGCCTGACATCGTCTACAAGGACGGACACCCGGGGGAGAGTGCCTACAACTGCATCTGTTCGGGTGCTGAGGCCATGTGCGCGCAGTTCGGCTTTATCGACAAGTCGAAGATGGGAATCCAGGGCCAGAGTTGGGGCGGATATCAGACGGCCTACCTTGTCACCCGTACGGACATGTTCGCTGCGGCGGGAGCCGGAGCTCCTGTGGGCAACATGACCAGCGCCTACGGCGGAATCCGTTGGGAGTCAGGCAACAGCCGCATCAGCCAGTACGAGCACGGGCAGAGCCGTATCGGCAAGACCCTTTGGGATGAAGGCGGGCTGGATCTCTACATCGAGAACTCCCCGGTATTCTTCGCGCCGAAAGTCAAAACCCCTGTCCTCATCATGCACAACGATGCCGACGGCGCTGTGCCATGGTACCAGGGCATAGAGTTCTTCATGTCTCTCCGCCGCCTCGGGAAACCGGCATGGCTGCTTGAATACAACGACGAGGCCCACAACCTCAAGGAGCGGCGCAACTGCAAGGACCTCTCCCGCAGGCTTCAACAGTTCTTCGATTACTATCTGCAGGGCGCTCCTGAGCCTGCCTGGATGAAGACGGGCATCCCTCACCAGCGCAAGGGCAGCTACTTCGGCTTCGAGCCGGCAGAATAACAATCGTGTTATAATGGATGGGCTTGACTTTTTGGAGTCAAGCCTTTTTTGTCCCCCATTTTCCGGTTTAACTGGACAGATTGCCATGCATCGTTGGCACCAGCCTCCGCCAAACCCGGTTTTTCGTCAATCTCGGTCATGATATCATGGGCTACACGGGCCTCTATGGCTGGTATGCATAACCGAGGGGGCCTCTCAGGGTACGTCGGTCACGCCTGACGCAACTATAACGCTACCAGTGACGGTTACTCGTGGCCGAGTTTGACGGGTTGCATCAAGCAGAGGCTGACGCGTGACGACAGTAGTAGAAATGTGCTTGTCCCGCAAAGTCGGAAAGCGACTTTCCGGAGGGTCGCGTCAGCGGCGCGGCGGAGCGTCAGCGAGATGTCAAAGACATCGAAGCAGCGAAGACGCCCGGCGAAGGCTTGCCGAGCCGGCATGCCCCTGAAAGGGGCTGTCTGCGACAGCAGACTGGGGTTGAGAAAGCCGCGCTTGCGCAGCAAGCGCAGGGGTTTCGGGGATATGCCCCGTAAATATAGTGCCTCGGATGAGACTCGAACTCACACGGACATTGCTGTCCAAGGGATTTTAAGTCCCTCGTGTCTACCATTCCACCACCAAGGCATCTTCGCAAAGATACGCAAAAAACTAAAAATATTTCTTCTCCTGCCTGTTGAGCGCCAGGAAAATGAAGATCATCATCGAGAACGACAGCAGCGAAGACCCTCCGTAACTGAGCATCGGCAGCGGAATCCCGATTACCGGCATCAGCCCTATGGTCATTCCGATATTGATGAAAAGGTGCATGAAAAGACATGCAGCCACGCAGTAGCCGTAGATCCGCGTAAACGCCTCCCGGCTTTTTTCCGCATCGCTTATCAGCCTGTATATCAGAAAGACATAAAGCAGGATAAGCCCCAGACACCCCATAAAACCGCATTCCTCTCCGATGGTGCAGAATATGAAGTCCGTGCTCTGCTCTGGCACGAAGCCGTAGGTGGTTTGTGTCCCGTTGAGGAAACCCTTGCCGGTCAACCCGCCGGATCCGATCGCAATCATAGACTGCCTGACATTGTACCCCACCCCGGAAGGATCCTCCTTCAAGCCCAGCAGCACCTCAATCCTCTTGCGCTGATGATCCTGAAGCACATCGTTGAAAAGAAAATCAGTGGCGAAGATCAATGTGACCCCGGCGCAGAGCACTGCCAATGTTCGCAGGACATGCTCCATCCTCAGCCCGCGTCCCCTTCTGAAACCCGAGCCGCGTAGAAAAAACACAGTGCACAGCAGGGCAAGAAATCCCGCCGCCACCCACCATGGTGCTGTCAGAGTCAGTATGAACAGCAGTATCGCCGATCCGAGGAAGATGAACCACCACCCCGAAAGTCCCTCACGATAGAGGACGAAAATATAGCCGACATACACCAGGGCCGACCCCGTCTCGCTTTCCCCTAGGATGGCCAGCATCGGAAGGCCTATGATCACCGCCACTGTCAGAAAACCTTTTCTCGAAGCCAGACGGAAACCCTGCCGGCTCATCACCAGCGCCAGCATCAGTGAAGTTGTGATCTTCGACACCTCCGCGGGCTGGAACTTCACCGGACCGAACTCAAACCACGAGTGCGAGCCCTTGACATCCTTGCTGACGAAAATCACCAGCACCAGGAGGAAAAACACCACCACATAAGTCACAGGCGCGACCGCCTCCCACAGCCGAGGGTTGACCGCGAACAGAATCAGCGCGTCAAATACCAGGGCGACTCCTATCCAGGCGAACTGCTTGCCGCTCCGGCAGCTCAAGTCGAATATCGATGATGGCTCCGTGGAGTGGACGGAGGCGTAGATGCTTACCCACCCTATCAGCACCAGGGCCAGATAGCACAAGACGAGTTTCCAGTCGACGGTCTGCCGAAGGTTTCTCTCAAATGGCCGGTTTCCTGTGTTGAATATGCCCATGTTCAGAAGAATCTTGTCGTGAGAAGTCTGTCTTCAAGGTACTTTCGCTGCGCGGAGATTTCCCCGTTGAGATACATCTCAAGCATCAGCGAAGCTACCGGAAGAGCCCAAGTGGCCCCGAACCCGGCGTTTTCCACATAGGCGGCGACGGCTATCTTCGGGTTGTCCTTGGGTGCGAAGCAGATGAATACGGAGTTGTCCTTGCCGTGCGGATTCTGGGCGGTGCCGGTCTTTCCGCACACGTCAAGCCCCGGTATCGCTGCCGCACGGGCCGTCATACCGGCAGAACCTCCCCCGTTGACCGCCATATACATCCCCTCTACGGCCACATTGAAATATGATGTGTCCACTTTGGTGTACTGCCTCTCATGGAAACGGCTGTCGATAGTCACCCCGTCGGAGTCCTTGACGATATGCGGGATGTAGTAGAATCCCCTGTTGGCCATGATGGCCGCGAGGTTGGCAATCTGCAGCGGGGTGGCGCCAATCTCCCCCTGTCCGATGGACAGGGAAACTACAGTCTGGAACCTCCAACGCCCTTCCCCGTAGACGCGGTTGTAATATTTGGCGGATGGGATGTTTCCTCCGAGTTCCGACGGGAAGTCGCTCCCGAGCTTGTGCCCGAAGCCGAAACTCATCACATAGTCCCGCCATGTGTCGAGGGCCTCGGCCGTGCTGGAATAGGCCTTGTTCTCCAGGATATTGCGCATCACGTAGCAGAAGTAGCCGTTGCATGAGGTCGCGATCGCGTCCTTGAACTGGAGAGGGGAGGAGTGGGCGTGGCAGCCGAGCTTGTGGTTGCCGCTATAGTAATAACCTCCGTTGCACGGGTATGAATACGAGGGCTTGAGCACCCCTTCCTGAAGCCCGATGAGACCGTTGACCAGCTTGAATACCGACCCCGGCGGGTAGGAAGCCATCACGGTCCTGTTGAACATCGGCTTGCGCGGGTTGCGGGCTATCTCCCCGTAGTGCTTGCCGATGTCGGAGAGTATGTCCACATCGATCCCGGGGCTTGAGACCATGGCGAGGATCTCGCCGGTCGATGGCTCTATGGCCACCACGGATCCGACCTTGCCCTCCATGAGCCTCTGTCCGTATTGCTGGAGATGCGCGTCAATCGTGGAGACGATGTCCTTGCCCGGGACTGCGGCTTTGTCCTCGCGGCCGTCCTGGTATGCGTCCTGAAGGCGGTTGCGGGAGTCTCTGAGGAAAATATGGTAACCTTTCACGCCCTTCAGGCTGTCCTCCATGGCCGCTTCCAGCCCCGTGCGCCCCACATAGTCTCCGGACTTGTATTCGGGATGCTTCTTGATGTAGTCCGCGTCCACCTCGGAGATATAGCCCAGAAGGTTGCCGCCCGCGTTGAACGGGTACTCCCTGACGCTTCTCATCTGAGCCCTGAAGCCCGGGAAGAGGTATTCCAGCTCCGCGAACTTCTGGTAAGTCTCGGGCGGGACCTGCTTGAGGAATGTCTGGGTCTGGTAGCCGATGCGGCTGCGGTAGGTGCGGTAATAGTTCATCTTGCTCCGCACATAAGCCACGCTCGTGTCAAGTGCGGCGGCAAGCGCCACCGTGTCGAGCTGCTTGACGTCACGCGGAGTGACGAGTATGTCATAGCACACGGCGTTGCCTACCAGGATCTCCCCGTTGCGGTCGTAAATCACTCCCCGCGGCGGGTAGATGGTGGCGTAGACCATGGAGTTGTTGGAGGCGTCCTTCTTGTATTCGTCGTTGATTATCTGGATGTAGAAGAGTCTGGCCAGCAGTATCAAGGCGGCTGCGGCCAGTCCGATGAGGAGCTTGTTTTTGCGGTTTATCTCCATCTTCTCCCGGTGTCAGGGCAGAGCAGGTCTGCGAGGGGGAGAGATATCGCCGTGCTCAGGGCGAGCGAGGCGAGAAACTTCGCCGCCATGGCCCACAGCGGGCTGGTGCCTGCGCTGTCGGCGATGATGTAAATCAGCAGGAAGAGGGCGTTGGCGAGCATGTCCGCGATCAGCATCTTGTTTTTCCCAAGACGCTTGGAGGAGACATCCTCACTTCGGGAGAGGAGTTCGCCGCCGAAGACGAGTTTCAGGATGGGGCGGCGCAGAAAGGCCACCGGCACCAATGCGAGGATCGTCAGACCTAAGGGGCCCGCGACGAGAAAATCGGCGGCGAATCCGGAGGCGAAAGCTATGAGGAGAGTGGTGTTCACACTGCACCCGAGCGGCAGGCAGAGAATCATCACCGGCAGGATGGCGACCATCAGCAGAGGCGTGAAATTGAAATAATTCCACAGCAGTATCTGGGCTGAGAGCAGCAGGAGGTATTTGATGGTGAAATTCCAGTGTTTCATCTCTATCTGCCGTTGGCCTCAAGCGCCCTTATTTCGCCTTTGTCATCGTTTTCCGTCACGGTCACGTACCGCAGGCTCCCGAAGTCCTGGAAGAGCCGGACATCAGCCTGCTGTGATGAGCCGTCGATGAGCCTTGTCTCGCCGATTACCCCCACCGGGATGTCCGCCGGGAAAATGCTGGAGAATCCGCTTGTGCGCACAGTGTCTCCCGGGTTGATCCTGTGGTGCGGAGGGATGTCCCCGACCACCGCGCCGTCGCGGCTCTTGCCGTCCCACTTCAGGGGAGCCGTGACACCTTCCGCCCCGTCCCCTATCCTGACGCTCACGCTGACGCTGGAGTTGATGAGCGTCAGGCCATAGGAGTAGTGCCGGTCCACGGCGCTGACCACCCCTACGATGCCCTTGTCCGTGATTATGCCGGACTGCGGGCGTATCCCGTCTTCCGACCCCTTGTCGAGGATGATATAATTGTGGGCAGTGCCCCGGCCGACCTTGACTACGGTCGCCGGGGAATAGCGGAAGCCGTCGTGATGCCGGACTGGCATCACGGCCGCCACTGTTCCGCTGTCTCCGAGAACCCTGAGCCTCTCCTTGAGGCGGGCGTTCTCGGCTGCCAGTTCATCGTTGAGGCGGCGTGTATGGAAGTGGCTCCGTATATCCTCGCCGGCTCCCCAGAGGGCTGCCGCGGTGCGGTGCGAGATACGGTTGATCCAGATGTTCTGCATCGTGGAACTGCTTCTCAACATAGCAAGAGCAGCAACCTCCATCAGGATGAAGATTGCCGCGTTTACTAAAACCGTGGAGACTTTGCCGCCCTGTGACATCTGCTACCTCATCAGGAATGAATAGGTGTCAGTGTGCTTGAGGGCTTCGCAGGTGCCTCGGGCGACTGCGTGCAGCGGATCCTCGGCCACGTGGAAATCTATGTTTACCTTGTCTTTGAACCTCTTGGCCAGGCCTCGCAGGAGCGCTCCGCCGCCGGAGAGGTATATGCCGTTTTCCACTATGTCGGCGTACAGTTCCGGAGGGGTGTTCTCCAGCACGTGCAGGATCGAGGCTTCGAGCTTGGCGATGGATTTGTCCAGGCAGTGCGCTATCTCCTGATGCGTGATGGTGGCCTCCACGGGATGGGCGGTCATCAGGTTCGGGCCGCGGACGATGAACGGGGCCGGTTCTTCCTCGTCCAGATCCGGGATTACGGCTCCTACGGCGAACTTGATCTTCTCCGCGGTGGTGTCGCCGACCTTGATGTTGTGCTGCTGACGGAGGTAGTACTGGATGTCGCTTGTGAAGACGTCTCCGGCGACGCGGATGCTTTCCTGCTCCACCAGTCCTCCTAGAGAGATGACTGCTATCTCGGTGGTGCCGCCGCCTATGTCGACCACCATGTTGCCCTGTGGAGCCTCGACGTCAAGTCCGATGCCGAGAGCTGCCGCCATAGGTTCGAATATCAGGAACACGTCCCTGCCGCCAGCATGTTCGGTGGAGTCGCGCACCGCCCTGATCTCCACTTCGGTGGAGCCTGACGGGATGCCGACCACGACCTTGAGGTTGGGGGTGAAGAGACTGCGGTGCTTGCTGCTCACCTGCTTTATGAAACCGCGGATCATCAGTTCCGCCGCGTGGAAGTCCGCGATGACCCCGTCCCTAAGGGGGCGGATGGTGCGGATGCCCGGGTTGACCTTGCCGTCCATCAGCTTGGCCTGCTGCCCGAGGGCGATGCATTTGCCTGTATTGTTGTCCACTGCGATCATGCTCGGCTCGTCAAGCACTATCTGACCGTTCTGGTAGATGACTGTGTTCGCCGTTCCGAGATCTATCGCGAGTTCTTGATTCAAAAATGCCATTTTTGTGCTTCTTATGTCAAAAGACAAAAATACGAAATAAGTTCGGCATTTTTCATATTTTTGTCCTGAAAACACTTGCGAATCTGAAAATGGACAGGGAGGTTTATGTCATACTTGTGGCAGGTGGGAGCGGGACCCGCATGGGGACGCCGGTCCCCAAGCAGTTTCTCCGGATCGGAGGGAAGACGGTGCTCCAGCGCACCATCGAGCGTTTCACTGATGCTGTGCCAGGAATAAAGGTGGTCGTGGTGCTGCCCGCGCAGCATTTCAGGACATGGAAAAACATCTGCCTGTCCGACACCTTCAACTCCCCCCAGCTCCTCGTGGAGGGCGGGATAACCCGTTTCCAGTCGGTGCGCAACGCCCTTGCCAAAGTGCCGGACGGGGCGGTGGTGATGATACATGACGGTGTCCGGCCTTTTGTGGGGAAGGCTCTCATACGCAAGATGCTTTCGATGATGGGGGAGGATTGCCGGGCTCTTATCCCCGTGATGCCGGTGACGGACACTCTCCGCTCCGCCGACCCGGCATATCCGGCTCCGGACAGGAGCCGTACCGTTGCGGTGCAGACTCCGCAGGTCTTCCTTTCCGAAGACATAAAGAAAGCCTACGCCCGCCCGTACGAACTCTGCTTCACTGATGATGCTTCAGTGGCGGAGCGTGCGGGGATGAAGGTGGATATGACGGAGGGGGAGAAGTTCAACATCAAGATAACGACTCCCGATGATCTTGTCTTCGCGGACGCTATTCTTTCGAGGCAAGAACCTTGAAGCTTGTCCCGTTGTAGTCCTTGACCCAGATCTCGCGCTCGAATGACTGGTCGAGGGAAATCATGGTGTCGGTGGACTGGACATAAGGTATCCTCTGGATGGTGTTGATGAGGATATTCATAAGATGTTCGTTGTCAAAGCAATACACCTTAAGGAAAAGTGCCGCTTTGCCGGTGATGAAGTGACACTCCACGATTTCGGGCACGTGCTTGAGTGCGGCCACGACATCCGGGTACTTGTTGTCTTCCGACAGGCAGACGCTGATGAAAGCGCAGACATTGAGGCCTATCGCCCCGGGTTTGATTACCATGCGGGAACCTGAGATGATCCCGTTGTTTTCCATTTTCTTTACTCTCTGATGTACTGCCGCCCCCGAGATGTTGCATTCGCGGGCGATTTCCAGAAAGGGCATCCTCGCATTGTTGACCAGATAGGAGAGGATCCTTCTGTCGATTTCATCAATCTGATAGTTAGCCATATAAGTTTATTTCTTGTATCTCCTTGTCCTTGAGGACGTAGGTGCGCCCTCTTCAATGATGCGCCGGCAGTCCTCCTCGGTGAGGGCTGCGGCATCTGTGCCTTTGGGGATCTTGTAGTTGGCTCCGGCGTGTTTGATGTAAGGTCCATAGCGGCCGTTGAGCACGCTGATGTCAGCATCCTTGAACTCGCTGATGACAGGATTTGCCGCCGTGGCCGCATTGCGTATGACAGCCTCGCATTCCTGGATGGTGATGCTCAGCGGGTCAGCCCCGCGTGGTAGGGAAATGTTCTTTTCCCCGAATTTCAGGTATGGTCCGAAACGTCCTTTGAGGACTTTCACCTCCTGTCCGTCCACCTCTCCTACAGTGCGCGGCAGTTTGAAGAGCGACAGGGCCTCTTCGAGGGTGAGGTTCTCTATCAGCTGGCCCTTGGAGAGGCTTGCGCACTGTCTGTCCTCCCCCTCTCCTTTCTGCACATAAGGCCCGAACTGCCCGTATTTGGCAATTATCTCCCGTCCGTCCGACGGGTCCGTACCGATCACCCTTTCCACCCGGCTGTACTGCCCGTCGTGCAGGGTCTCCTCCACTTTCTTGTGGAAACCGCCGTAGAACGCGGCTATCACGGAATTCCATACCAACTTCCCTTCGGCTATCTCATCGAACTCCTTTTCCACGTTGGCGGTGAAGTCGTAGTTCATGATGTCCGGAAAATTCTCCGTCAGCCAGTCGCTCACGATCATGCCTATCTCCTGCGGCATCAGCTTGCCCTTCTCGGCACCGATGCTTTCGGCCTTTACGGTCTCGGTGATCTTACCTCCCTTGAGGCACAGGTCGTTGACGTTGACCTTGCGGCCTTCCTTGTCGCCTTTGACGATGTATCCGCGGGCGGTGGTGAGGGTGGTGATGGTCGGGGCGTATGTTGACGGACGGCCGATTCCCAGCTCCTCGAGTTTCTTGACCAGAGTGGCCTCGGAGTAGCGGTACGGTGGCTGCGTGAATTTGCACTCGGCGGTGATGCTCTTCATCTTGATGACGTCCCCGACGTTGAGGGACGGCAGTATGGTGTTGTCGTCATCGTCCGTCTCATCGTCCTTGCTCTCCATGTAGAGCTTCAGGAAACCGTCGAACAGGATTTCCGCAGCCTGCATGATGAATTTCTCGCTGCGCTTGTCGGAATTGACTTTTATGTTGGTGTTGAGGACTTTGGCATCCTCCATCTGGGATGCGAGGGTGCGTTTCCAGATCAGGTTGTAGAGTTTTTTCTCCTGCTGTGTGCCCTCTATGTCCGTATTGGCCATGTATGTGGGACGTATGGCCTCGTGGGCCTCCTGGGCTCCCTTGGTGTGCGTCTTGTACTGGCGCGGATGAGAATATGCGGCTCCGTAAGTCTCGGTGATGTAGGCTTTTGATGCTCCGAGAGCGAGGGTGGAGAGGTTGGTGGAGTCGGTACGCATATAGGTGATGAGACCTCTCTCGTACAGGCTCTGGGCCACTCTCATCGTCAGGCTGACCGGGAAGCGCAGCTTGCGTGAGGCTTCCTGCTGGAGGGTCGAGGTGGTGAAAGGGGCTGCCGGGTGGCGGACGGCCTCTTTTTTGTCTATTGAACCTATGGTGAACACGGCGCCTATGCTGTCTTCGAGGAAGTCCCGGGCTTTTTCAATGGAGTCGAACTTGGTGTCGAGAGTGCCTTTGACGCTGACTCCCGCGGCCTCGAACTGCCCGTCCACTTTATAGTATGGGGTGCTCCGGAAAGCCATGATCTCCTTTTCCCTGTCCACGACAAGACGCAGGGCCACCGACTGGACGCGTCCGGCGGAGAGGCCTCTCTGTATCTTGCGCCACAGGATAGGGGAGAGTTCGAATCCCACGAGGCGGTCGAGCACCCGGCGCGCCTGCTGGGCGTTGACCAGATCGATGTTGATGTCGCGCGGGTTCTTTATCGCGTTGAGGATGGCGTCCTTGGTGATCTCGTGGAAGACGATCCTGCGGGTGCGGGACTTCTCGAGCCCGAGGGCTATGCTCAGGTGCCATGAGATGGCCTCCCCCTCGCGGTCTTCATCGGATGCGAGCCAGACCGTCTCCGCTCCTGATGCGGCCTTCTTCAGCTCGGCGACGACTTTCTTTTTGTCCGCCGGGATGATGTACTCGGGCGTGAAGCCGTGCTCCACGTCCACGCTCAATTTGTTGTCCTGAAGGTCGCGTATGTGCCCGAAACTCGATTTGACGATGAACCCGTCCCCCAGGAACTTCTGTATGGTCTTTGCCTTTGCCGGCGACTCGACGATGACTAAATTCCCCTCCATATCTGCTTCTTTATTGATTCAGACTGCAAAGAAAAACACAAACTCGCTAATTTTCAAAATTTAATCGTTAATTTTGCACATATTTTGCGTTGGCAGCAATGTATTACGACAGATATTTCGGGCGATGAAAGAGAACACTAAGAAGAAGATAGTCAAATGGTTCTGGATACTTGTCACGGCACCGTTCGCGCTTGTGCTGCTCGCGCTGCTTCTGGTGGGCGCGTTTGCCAGGATTCCGTCATTCGAGGAGCTTGAGCATCCGGACAACAAACTTGCGACCCAGGTGCTCGCCGACAACGGCGAGGTGCTGGCCACTTTCCATATCGAGAACAGAACTTACGTCAGCTACGACGAGCTTTCACCTTATCTGGTGGAGGCCGCCGTCGCCACGGAGGACGCGCGCTTCTACAGGCACTCCGGCATCGACATGAAGGGCCTTGCGCGCGTGTTTTTCAAGACCATCCTCATGCGGGACTCCAGCCAGGGCGGAGGGAGCACCATAACACAGCAGCTCGCGAAGACCCTCTACCCGAGGCGGGAGGTCAACAGCCGCATCCCCGGCTGGTCCAAGGTCGTGATGGTATGGACCAAACTCAAGGAGTGGATCACCGCCGTCAAGCTTGAGAGGGACTACACCAAGGAGGAGATAGTGGACATGTACCTCAACTCCATCTTCTTCGGAAGCGGGGCCTACGGGGTCAAGGCGGCATCGGAGACATTTTTCGCCAAAGAACCATCAGACCTTACGGTCGAGGAGGCCGCGCTGCTCGTGGGCATGGTCAACAAGCCGACGCGCTACAACCCGGTGCTCAACCCGGACCGCTCCCTGGAGCGGCGCAATTTCGTCATCGGGCAGATGGAGAAGAACGGTTACCTGACCCGTGAGCAGAGAGATTCCATACAGCAGATACCGATCATCCTCAACTACCAGGTGCAGGATCACAACTCGGGCCTCGCCCCATATTTCAGGGACATGATACGCCGGGACATGACAGCCAAGGCCCCGAGACGCTCCGAATATCAGTATGCCGAGGACTTCAGCCGCGATTCTCTCCGTTGGAAGGAGGATCCCCTGTACGGCTGGCTCAACAAGAACAAGAAAGCGGACGGCTCGCGATATGACCTGGATCGCGACGGCCTCAGGATCTACACCACCGTCAACGCCAAGATGCAGAAATACGCCGAGGAGGCGGTCGCCGAGCACCTTGGCAAGAACCTCCAGAAAAGTTTTGACAGGGAGGTCAGATGGAAGAAGAACAAGCCTTTCGCCAACGATGTGGACAGCAAGACAGTGCAGACCCTGATGAAGCAGGCCCGCCGCTGGAGCGACCGCTACCGTCTTCAGCACAAGGCAGGCAAGAGCGATGAGGAGATCCTCGCCCAGTTCAGCAAGCCGGTCAAGATGAGGGTGTTCGCCTGGAACTCCAAAGGCTGGGCCGACACCACCATGACTCCGGATGACTCCATCCGCTACTACAAGTCCATCCTCCGCTGCGGCTTCGTGGCCATGGAGCCGCAGACCGGTTATGTCAAAGCCTATGTGGGCGGTCCGAATTACCGTTATTTCAAATATGACAATGTGCGTCAAGGCAAAAGGCAGATCGGTTCCACGGTGAAGCCGTTCCTTTATACTTTGGCCATGCAGGAGGGATTGAGCCCTTGCGACAAGGTGGTCAACCAGTCCCAGACTTTTGTGCTATTCGACGGCTCCACCTGGACGCCGCGCAGCACCGACAGGGAAGAATGGCTCGGGAAGACCGTGACCCTGAAGTGGGGGCTTGCCCACAGTTCCAACAACATATCGGCTTTCCTCATGAAGGAGCTCGGCCCGGAAGCCTTGGCGAGGATGATGCGTCAAATGGGAATCCGCAGCCATATAGACGAGGTCTACTCACTCTGTGTGGGCCCTGTGGAAGTCAGCGTGTTCGACATGGTGTCGGCATATAATACCTTCCCGTCCCACGGCACATATATCACCCCGCAATATGTGACACGCATCACCGACAACGACGGGCGTGAACTTGGCAATTTCACCACCCGGAAGAGGGAGGCGATTTCCGAGCAGACGGCATATCTGATGGTCAATCTGATGAGCGGGGTGATCAATGAGGGGACAGGTTCGCGTCTCCGCTCCGTCTACGGACTCCGTGGCGAGATTGCGGGAAAGACCGGCACTACCAATGACAACTCCGACGGCTGGTTCATCGGCTACACTCCCAACATCACGGCCGGAGTCTGGGTGGGCGGTGAAGACAGGCAGGTCCACTTCAACTCGCTCGCCCTCGGAAGCGGTTCCAACATGTCCCTTCCTATATGGGGAATCTGGATGAAGAAATGTCTTGCCGACCCGAGCATTGGCTGGTCCATGGAGAACGACCATTTCCTCGCCCCGTCCACAGGCATCCCGGGGCTTGACTGCGAGAAAGACGGCATCTTCCTCGGCGGCTACAATCAGGAAAACGCCGTGAAGGGCAATGAAGAAAAGCAGGAAGAAGACTATTATTTCAATTAGTATGAGTAAGTACAATACTATAGCGGTCATCTACGGCAGTGATTCCTCCGAGTGGGAGGTGTCTTGCCGGAGCGGGGAGTTCGTGGCTTCCCGCATAGACGGCAATGTGTATGATGTCTATGAGATATTTGCCCGTTTCGGCAAATGGTCACTCGTGGCCTGCAAGAAGCGCAATTCCATGAGGATCACCTTTCCGGAGGGGGCAAGGCCTGAAGTGGACAAGACCGACTTTTCCGTCAGGGTCCTCGGGGAGAGGGTGAAGTTCGATTTCGCATATCTTGTCCAGCATGGTGCACCTGGGGAGACCGGACAGATGCAGGGGTATCTGGAAATGCTCGGGATTCCGTGCAGCACCTGTTCTTCGATGGTGAGCGCAATCGCATTCGACAAGTATGCCTGCAAGTGCTATATCCGTGAGCAGGGAGTGGTAAAATGCGCTCCGGACGCCTTCGTGAGGGCCGGAATGGATCTCGAGGCTTTTGCCTCATCTGAGGTTTCCCGCCTCAAATTCCCCGTTTTCGTGAAGCCTACCCAGGGAGGTTCGAGCTTCGGGGTGACCAGGGTAACAAAGGCCGAGGAGGTCGTGCCGGCCATACGTTACGCTTTTTCTGAAAACAGTTCGGTGATAGTCGAGCAGGGATTGAGCGGCAGGGAGCTCACCTGTGCCTCCTACTTTGACGGGGAGTCCGTCAAGGCCTTGCCGGTCATAGAGATAGTCACGGACAACGAATACTTTGACTATGATGCCAAGTACAACGGCCACAGCAACGAGATCTGCCCGGCTGACTTGCCTGATGCGGTCAGGGAAGAGGTTCAGCGCACGAGCTGCGAAATATACTCAAGGCTCGACTGCAAAGGTATTGTGAGAATCGACTATATATATACGGCGGACGGGCTGTATTTTCTGGAGATAAATACAATTCCTGGTATGACGAGCGCGTCACTCGTGCCTAAGATGGTAAGGGCTGCAGGGCTTGACATCACTTCGTTCCTGTCTTCCATAATAGAGAACTCATAGGGGTGCTGCTATCTGACTTCATAAGGACCGGCACCGCCGGCTTGTCAGGCATATACCCTTCGCCCGAGGCGAGGGGTATCATTTTAATGCTGTGCCAGGAGCGGCTCGATGTCAGGAGTTACACCCATATAATAGAGCCGCAGCATGAGATTCCCCCGTCTGCGCTACCCGGGCTTGAGGATGACCTCAAGCGCCTCATGACGGGGGAGCCCATACAATATGTGCTCGGCTATTCGGATTTCTGCGGGCATCGTTTTCATGTGTCTCCTTCAGTGCTGATTCCCCGTCCCGAGACGGAACAGCTTGTAGGCGAGGCTGTCAGCTTCATCCGCTCCAAAGAGGGGCCATGCCGCGTCCTGGACCTGTGTACCGGTTCGGGCTGCATCGCCTGGTCAGTCTTTCTCGAAGCCGGTGGCACGGAGGTGGTGGGGGTGGACATCTCGTATGCCGCACTTGAGGTGGCCCGCGGTCAGTTCCCCGGACCCGCACCAAAGTTCGTCAGCTCTGATGTGCTTTCCGGGGGAGAGGGATTTGATGAGGGCACTTTCGATCTTCTGCTCTGCAATCCGCCTTATGTGATGGAGTCTGAAAAGCCTGCAATGCGCTCGAATGTTTTGGATTTCGAGCCGGGACCGGCTCTTTTTGTGCCTGATTCCGATCCCCTTCTTTTCTATAGTGCGGTGGCAGTCTGGGCTGGACGTCTTCTCCGTCCCGGTGGGCTGGGAATTGTGGAGATCAACGAATCTCTTGCCCCCCGGACAGAAGCGGTCTTCAGGGAAGCCGGATATGAAAAAACAGAGATTGTCCGCGATTTTTTCTCAAAAGACAGGTTTGTGAAGTTTTCGCATTGAGTCCGTTTTCCCCAACAGAGTGCCGCAGTGCCGGTCTTTTGCGGCGAGAGGTGAATTAATCGATTAAAATGCCGGCTAATCGGATGATTGTCCTCAACTTTGCGGCATGGAAAACTTCAGATTTTTACTTCTGCCGGCGCTTGTCCTGGCCGCGGTCTCCTGCGACAGTGGAGTCAATGATATCCGCCTGCCCTCGCCTCATGAGGGTTTCACTCTTCAGGATATGGCACAAATAATATCCGGACTTCCTATGGACCGGGAGCACCTCTCTGAGGTTCACGATGCCGTAAGTTCATCCTCGGGCAACGGATATGACGAGGAGTATATGCTTTCCGACCTTCTGGCGAGCCCTGGCGCTGGGGTTGGCGATGACAGGCGCGGTACCAGGGCTCCCGCTTCGTACGGGAAGCCTATGCGTGAACTGCTTGCCGATTATTTCGCTTCTCTGCCTTCCACCAGATCCGGGGAGTCTGATGTGCAGGAGTACCTTGATGCGCTTTCGTCGTCGGACATCCAGATTTACTGGCCCTATTCCGAGGATTGGGATGGTGAAAGTTATCCTGTCGTCACGTTCGATCCCGGGATGGGTGCGGACAGCAATTATGGCTATGAGCTCCGCAAGCGCGGGGACAGGCTTGAAGTGGTCGGGGAAGTAATTGTCACAGAGGAGACTGCGCAGGAGCGTCCTGTCTGGGTGATAAACCGCAATTCCGACTCGTCTTTTACCCCTCTTGAGTTGTTCGAGTCCTCAGAAGGGGAGGCGGCTAAGCTTTCCGGGGCTGGCGGGAGTGACGGCAGGGTCCTGCTGCTCCGCTCGTTCAAGGCCCGCAAAAACTTCGACTCATGGTTCGGCGGAGCCTCGGAATTCTTCATCAAGTGCGGGGCAGTTGACGGTTTCAGGGCGACCACGGATGAGGAACTCAAACTTTACTCTCCGTCCGTGACAGATTTCCTTCTGGTGGTGAAACGCAGCCAGGTGGGATATTCCATACCGCTCAACGCTGTGCTGCTCACTGATTTCACGCCTCAGATGGATAAGATAGCCTTCGCTATAATGGAGGACGACGGAGGCGAATCCACTTCGTGGAAGTGCGAGGCTGTGGTCAAATACAAGTCGCGCTCATACGGCTTCACTATGGACATACCGTACAAGGATAAGGATGACATAGTCTGGCGTGGCCAGCTCTCATCCGATTATCTTTCTTCAAAGCGCTTTGTTTCCGACAGATTCGGAGAGACGGAACTCACTTTCGAGCTTCGCTGACGGTCATCTCGCAGGCTGCGCAGTCGAATCTGAGAGAGAAACACCTGCCGTTGTTGGAAAGGTACAGCTGTCCTGTATTCTTGGCTCCCTGATATTTGGGACATAGCCCCAGTTCATATCTGATACAGTAGCGGCTGCGCATCAGCTCCCCTTCTGCGGCTCTGGCCGGTGGAGGAAGGAATCCCGTCCTTCTGCGGTTTGCCAACGGGCGAGCATTGACGGGCAAATTGTCGAGGTCTGAGGCGGTGAGCCGCCTTATGGAGTTGAGGACTGAAGCGCTGAGAAGAGGCACTGTGCTGCTGGCGACATTGACTTCTCCCACGTGGAATGAATAGACTCCGCTGTGCTTGGAGAGCTGGTCCCGGAGCATCGAGAGAGCCCTGTCCCTGTTTTCCGCCGCTTCGACATCCGAGCAGAACCTTGAATCCAGAGTCCTGCCATCTTCGGTCTTTGCGTGCAGCTCAATCACATAGTCGCCATGGATTTCGATGTCAAGTGTGACTTCGATTTCCCTGCGGCAGGGCTTGGATTCGATTTCTTTCTCGAATCCGGCACTCAGATTGCGGAACAGCGTGTCCCCTTCCCTCAGCCCCGGGATGTCCTTGCAGCGTATGCAAAGTCCCTCGCAGACATCACCGCGGAATCCGGTGACCCCGCTCTTGGAGATAAATGCGAAGCCGTCCCCGTTTCGGAGTGCAATATTTTCTGTGCAGGGATTGATTGTGATCTCCATCGAAGACCGGTCTTTCATCCTGCTTATCCGCCTGACGGTCCCGATCCTTTCTCCCATCGATTTAGGAGCGTCCATCGAGGACCACTTGCCCCTCTTGCCGTCGATATAGAGCTGAGTGTATCCGCGGTTGAATGTCTTGCCGCTGTCCGGATGGAATCCTCCGTGGACCTTTCCGAAAGAAGCGCGGCAATACAGGTCCGGATGCTGTTCCACCAGAGCGTTCAGAGCCAGGTCGTACTCACGCACCACATTCTTGACATAAGAGGCGTTCTTTAGCCGGCCCTCTATCTTGAATGAGCACACGCCCGCTTCAGCCAGATCTTCAAGCCTGTCCTTAAGATTGTAGTCTTTGAGCGAAAGCAGGGCCTTGTTGCGCACGAGGATCTTTCCCTGAGCATCGAGCAGGTCATAGAGAGACCGGCAAGCCTGTATGCATTCTCCTCTGTCCGCGCTCCTGCCGTCTATCTCCTCCGAGAGGCGGCAGATGCCGCTGTAGCATACGCAAAGCGCCCCATGGACAAAAAACTCCACCTCGCAGCTGACAGCTTCGCAGATCCCGCGTATCTGTTCCAGTGAGAGTTCCCGTTCAAGGATAATCCTCGAACATCCGGCTTTTTCGAAGAGCAGGGCTCTCTCCGCATCCCTTATGGCACATTGCGTCGAGGCGTGCAGCGGCACTGTGATGTCTTCCCAGCCGCATATCCTTGAGTCTCTTATGATGAAGGCATCTGCTCCCGCGTCCTGGGCGAGGCGCATCTGCGAGTGCGCATGAGGAAGTTCTTCGTCTGTCATGACGGTGTTGAATGTCACGAACACTCTGACGCCGAAGCGGTGCGCGTATCCGCACAACTCGGCTATGTCTTCAATGCTGTTGCCCGCGGCTTTCCTCGCTCCGAAGTCCGGGCCACCAATATATACGGCATCGGCACCGCAGTCGATGGCCGCGATGCCGATTTCTTTGTCCCTTGCGGGGGCGAGGAGCTCAAGACTCCGCATTGTTACTTGAGGGCGTCAAGCATCTTCTTGGCCTCGGCTCCGTACTGCGGGTCGCTTACTGCCTTGGCGTAGAACTCCTTAGCCTTGGCGTTGTTCTTCGCTCCCTGGTAGAGTGTACCTACGATATAGGCGATCTGGGTAGCGTTCTTGGCGTTTGGCGAAAGCTCAAGGTATTTCTCGAAGTACTTGATGGCGTCATTGTTCTTGCCTGCAAGTTGGGAAGCAGTACCTGCAATCTGGAAAGCCTGCGGGCTCGCGACATAATCGCTGCTCTTGACGGCGGCTGCGACAGCGTCAGCATATTTCTTCGCCTTCAGGGCGGCTGCGGCCTCCTTGAGGGAGATGTTGGCAAGCTGCTTGCTGGCCGCCTTCTCCTGGCCGTTGGCAGCTGCCTGCTCGAGAGCCGTCTTGGCTTCGGCTGCCTTGCCGGCTGCGTTGAGGGCCATTCCCATGCGGAGGGCTGCTGTGCCGTTGGTCGGGTCTGCATCAAGCACTTCCTTGTATGCGGCGGCCGCCTCATCATATTTCTTTGTGTTCAGAAGGGAGCCTCCTTTCTGCATGATGATCTGCGGAATGAGGGTCTTCGCCTGCTCTTCTACGCCGGCATCAGCATATTTCTGAGCTACTTCGATGGCGGTCTTCAGTCCAGCTACGGCTCCGTCATAGTCGGAAGACTTCGCAAGATCCTTTGCGATGGAAAGATAGAGGTCAGGGATGACAGCTTTGCAGTTGTCTGCAACCTCTTTGCCCTCTTCCCCAAGAGCTGTAGCCTGTGAGTAAGCCTGCTCGAAAGCCTTGAGGGCTGTGGACTTGTCTCCGGAAGAAAGGGCCTCGGCTCCCGTGTTGTACAATTCAGTGATCTGCGCAAGATCCTGGGCGTTCATGGAACCGAGCGCCAGGGCCGCTACAACGATGGATGCGAAAAACTTTTTCATGATCGTATTGTATTTTTAATTGTTTTCCAACAGCGCAAATATAATAAAAATGTCCTATTTTTGTAAAGATAAGCTTATTATTATGAGGAGGCATTTATTGAAGATCTGCCTTGTCCTGCTCATGCTCCCGACAATGCTGCGCGGACAGGCGCTTTCATCCCTTGGCATCCCCAAGGAGATAACGGTCGGCAATCTTCCCGACGGGATCGATTTCTATCTGGTGTCCAATGCGGCCAGAAAGGGCTTCGCCGATTTCGCGCTTGTGCGCATGTCTGCATACGATGAGGCCAGGGATCGCGGCTCGCTCGATTCGCTTCCGCATTTCGGCTCCCGGAAGCCATACCTCTTCCTGTCCGGCAATGGTGCGGGGTACATGTCTTCCGGATACATATCAGCGCGGCAGGATGCCACTTTGTTCTCTTTTCCGGATGTGCCGGTATATGACCAGAGCGCGGCGGATTCCACCATCCTAATGATGATGGACATCGCGGCCAAGTCACGTGCGCCGCAGGCCATCATAGTCAGCGGTGACATAAAGGCGGACAAGATCAAAGAACGGCTCAACCTGCTTTCAATGACGGTGCCGAAGCTGCGTCGCGATGACGGGCGCAGCTCCTATGTCTGGAATCCGAAAGATTCTCTTCTGCTTCTCACGAGCATCAACCACACTTACGATGTCGCGTCAATCCATGCCATATACAGTGCCGCCCGACTGCCGCGGGACAGGATGAACACTCTCCAGCCTCTAGTGGGAAAAGCATACGCCGATATACTCGGGCACATAGTGAGCCGCAGGCTTGAAAGGGATTTCCGCAGCCATGGCATTCCGCTTGCGGATGTCGTCTTCCGCTATCTGGACAGCGCCGGCGGCTCCGGCGATGAACGTTATGTCTTTGCGGTCTATACTTCCGCATCCACGCTCGATACTGCGTTGGAGCGCTTCTCATCGGTGCTGGCCTCCATAGACAGGGGAGGTGTTGGCCAGGCGGAGTATCAGGACGCAAAATCCCGTCTCATTTCGGAGTCCAAGCGTGAAGAAGGCGGCAGGACGACGTCTAACAGCGAGTACATAGCCAGGTGCACCTCGGCCTATCTTTACGGGGCGGGCCTGGAACGGCCGGCCGCAGCCGGAAGCGTGCTGGCATCCCGCAGTCTGCCTGCGGAGCTTGATCTGGAACTTTTCAACAATTTCGCCGGAGCGCTTCTGGACTCGGCGCGCAATCTGACTCTGCGCTTCGACACCCCGGACAACGGTGCTGACAAGGAAATGCTGCGCGGAAACTTTGACACCGCCTGGGCGAATCCCGACACGGCCACAGCAGCCTACAAGGAGGATTTCGGGGATACTCTCAGCCTGTTTGTCCCGAGAGGCAAGGTGAAACTGCGAAGCAATACCGCCGAACCTGTGTCCGGAGGCCGTCTATGGACATTTTCAAATGGTGTCAAGGTGCTCTACAAGAAGACTGACATCAAAGGGGAGTTCCAGTATTCCCTCATGCTGCGTGGCGGCGTGGCTTCTGTGCCCGGGCTCCGCAGCGGAGAGGGTGCATTTGTCGGCGACATGCTCGGTCTGAGTGGTGTGGCAGGTCTGAGCGGGCCTGATTTCAAGGCCATGCTTGAAGCCAACGGAATCACCATGAGCAGCCGGGCCGGCATATCGGATCTTCGCATATCCGGCATCGCCCCCAAGTCCAAGCTCAATCTCCTGCTGCGGTCATTGCTCTCAGTAGCGGACAAGCGGATCCCGGACAAGGCGGAGTTTGATTACTACAAGGCGGGTGAGAAGTTGCGCATCGACATGGGGGCGCTCTCGCCACGGGATGTCAATTCTTTGATGGACAGCATTATGCGCCCCGGTTATTATTATACCGAGCGCAAGTTCATCACAAATCTCGGGGATGATCTTCCTCAGCGTGCAGAGCAGTATTTCGAGTCCCTTTTCTCCAAGGTCAACGACGGGCTGATCGTCCTAACTGGAGATCTTGATGAAGAGCATCTCAAGAAGGAACTGTGCCTGTCTCTCGGAGGGTTCAGGACCAGAAAGCAGTTTGCGCAGCGCCCTCATATATCGGGCAATCTTGCTTCCGGTTCGGTGACATACATAGTGGAGTCAGGCGCCGGCCTTGTCGGCGGCGGAGAGATAGGGGTGAATGTCGGCATGTCGGCGGCGGTCCCTTACAACATAGAGAATTACATGTCGTTCAAGATGGCCGAGGAGGTTCTGCGCAAGGAGCTGACCAAAGCCCTGGCCCCTTTGGGAGCATATCTTGAAGTGAGCGACCGTCTGGAGGTGTTCCCGGTGGAGAGGCTGTCCCTGTATATCAACTGCCGGCCTTGCAGTGCCAGCGGACTGCCGCTGTCGCTGGAGCCTGCCGATCCGCTCAGTATACTGGAGGCCATCAGGCCTGTGCTGGCATCCATCACGGATGTGGAAATCTCCCCGGACGAGTTGAAAGCCTACAAAGAGGTGATTCTCAATTCATATAAGGCAGATCTCCAGGATGTAGAAAAACTTGTTGACAAGGTACTGGTCCGTTACAGCGAGGGCAAGGATCTTGTCACCGGGTACAGTGGTGCTGTGGGCGGGGTGACTGCCGACAGCGTAAGGAAAATTCTCAGTCTGCTCCGTGAAGGTGCAGAGGTCGAATATGTTATAATCTGATGGGAAAGGGAAGATTCGGGACGATAGTCCAGATTGGTGACATCCTCGTGTCGGAGGATGTGGTGACAGAGTTTTTTGCCTGCGACTATGGCAAGTGCCGCGGAGCATGCTGCATAATAGGTGACAGCGGTGCACCTCTGGAGGAGGACGAACCGGACCTTATAGAGAGAGAATATCCTGAGTTCGAGGATCTCATGAGTCCCGGTGGCAGGGAGGCCGTCGAGCGGAACGGCTATTTTGAAATCGACCGGGACGGGGATATGGTCACCCCTCTTGTGGCCGGCTCCTGCGAGTGCGCCTATTGCCATTTCGGCGTGGATGGGGAATGCCTGTGTGCGATAGAGATGCGAGGTCTGAAAAAGCCTGTCTCATGTTCTCTGTATCCCATAAGGGTGACGCGCCTGACCGGAGGAGGGCTTGCGCTCAACCTGCACCATTGGGACATCTGTTCCGACGCTTTCGAAAAGGGGCGACGGGACCATACGAGGGTCTACGAATTTCTCCGCAGGCCTCTCACGGAGCGTTTCGGAAAGGATTTTTACGAGGCTCTCGCCGCTGCGGCTAAGCATCTTCATGGTTAGCGGCCTCGACCCCGGAGGCTATCCTGACAGTGTCTTTCGTAAGGCCTTCCAATTCGAGTCCCGCTGCGATGTGGCGTACCGTTATCCTGTCCTCATACATCTTGGCCAGCCTTGCGAAAGGGGCTCTCTTTATGTAGCAGACATCGTCCCCTTCCTGCTTCTCGAATTTGTATCCGAGCCGCTCCATGACACCTTTGAGGGCGGCGTCCGCTTCTTCCGGAGTGCCGTAGAAATGTGCTGTGCGGGTGGAGAACCCGAATCTCGGATAGATGGCCGCGAACACCGCCATCATGAGGGCTATCTGCCAGAGGGAGTCGTATCCGTTGACGAATATCTTGGACAGGTCGCCTTCCACGAAGCCGGCCAGTACGAGTATCACTATGATCAGTGTCAATATGACAATGAGGTACACGAAGTACTTAATGGAGCGTACAATATATTTCATGTCAGCAAAAGTAGCATAATATTTGCTAATTTTGCCCGGTGAATTTTTAAAAATGACAGATTATGGAAAGAGAAGATCCACTTGAAAGACTTGAACGAAAGGAAAACGAGAAGAAGGCTAATGGTGGTCTCAAGACCGTGATGATCGCTATGATCGCTGTAGCCATCGTGCTCGCTGTCGCTCTTGTCTATGTTTTGACTTCAAAAAACAAGCTGGTCGGCCAGCTTAATGATGAGAAAAGGGACCTTACCGAGCAGATCCAGATGCTCCAAAGTGATTACGAGGGCCTTTCTTCCGACTATGACAGCATCAACGCGCAGCTGGATTCGTCCCGCGAAGAGATAGCGCAGCTCGTGGAGAGGGTAAAGAAGACCGAAGCTACCAACCGCGCCAAGATCCGCCAGTACCAAAAGGAACTCGGCACGCTGCGCTCCATAATGAAGAGCTACATTGTACAGATTGATTCCCTCAACACTCTCAACCACAAGCTCACAGCCGAAGCCGCCAGTGCCCGCAAGGAAGCTGCCGCAAGCAAGAGGCGCAACGCCGAGCTCTCCCAGCAGGTTGAGGATCTCACCGGCCGTGTCACTGCCGGAGCTGTGCTAAAGGCAAGGGGAGTCAGACTTGAAGCCTACAACAGCAAGGACAAGCTCACCGACCGCAGCGGCAAGGTGGAAAGGCTGCTTGTGACTTTGAGCCTGCTGGAAAACGAGCTCACACCGAAAGGCCCGGTACGTGTATATGTCAGGGTCACCGATCCGGAGGGCAATCTGCTCACCGACGGACGCGGCACCACTTTCACTGTAGGGGAGGAAACTCTTCAGGCCACCGCATCCCGCGAGGTTGACTACCAGGGAGCCGAAGTTGAGATGGGTATCTATGTCAACAACATACCATCGTTCCACAAGGGAGTCTACACAGTGCAGGCCTACACCAACGAGGGTCCTGTAGGATCGGCTGAACTCCTGCTCAGGTAGCGGATGGTCTATATCCATGTCCCTTTCTGCCGCAGTTTCTGCATATACTGCGATTTCTATTCTGAGACTGCATGCGGCAAGAGGGGAGAAGAGCGGATGGAGCGTTACGCTTCAGAACTCTGCTCTGAGATTGAACGCAGGCGTCAGGAGATAGCTGACACCCTTGGATTCAATACTTTATACATAGGAGGCGGCACCCCTTCGGTGCTGCCTCTTTCCGTGCTCGAACATGTTGTCCGGACTCTTGGCTGCGGCCCGTTTGACGAATTCACTATCGAGGTTAACCCTGAAGATATAGTTGAGCGTGGGCCGGATTACGTGCGGTCATTGCTTGCTCTCGGTGTGGACAGGGTGAGTATGGGGGTGCAGTCGCTTGACGACGGTATCCTGCGATGGATGCGGCGCCGTCATGATGCGGCCGGTGCCCGCCGTGCGTTCCGTATCCTTAGGGGAGCCGGAGTCAAGAATATCAGCGTCGATCTGATTTTCGGCTTTCCCTTATTACCGGAAGCTGTGCTTGACTCCACGCTTGAAGAAATCATCGGCTGGAGGCCAGAGCATATCTCCGCCTATCAGCTCAGCATCGAGGAGGGGAGCGCGCTTGCTGCCCTTGCCGAAGAGGGGAAGTTTGAAGAGGCGCCCGAATCGTTGTGCGCCTCCCAGTATCAGCAGATATGCCGCAGGCTTTCAGCAGCCGGATATGAGCACTATGAGATTTCCAACTGGGCTCTTCCCGGCCGCAGGGCCCGGCACAACTCGGCATACTGGACCCGCCGGCCCTACGTGGGGCTGGGCCCCGGGGCTCATTCCTTCGACGGCCGGTGCCGCCGGGCCAACAGCCAATCCCTGACAGGCTGGTCCCGGACAGAGGAAACTCTTACTCCGCAAGAAGAGAGTGAGGAGCGGATAATGCTCGGGCTGCGCACCTCGGACGGGATTCCCGAGCGGCTTTGCGACTCTGCAAAGGTACTGCGCCTGATATCAGAGGGCTGTCTGGAGCGGACTTCCCCGGATGCGGCTCATATCCGTATTCCCGAAGATAAGTTCTTCATCTCCGACGCCCTCATCGCGGATCTGCTCTGACAGGGCCGGTCTTGCCGCGCAGCCAATCCGAGACCGGAGGCGGCAGCAGCGGCCCGAGGGTGCGGTAGACCCTTTCATTGTAGGCGTTCAGCCATTCCAGTTCGTCTTTGTCGAGCAGAGAGGCTTCCAGTGCCGACGTGTCGAAATGGCAGAGGGTCAGAGGCTCGAACCTCATCCACCTTCCGAACTCATTGCTCCCGTCCTCCACGCACAGCAGCAGGTTTTCATGCCGGACGCCGTGCATCCCTTCCCGGTATATGCCCGGCTCGTCCGATACTATCATCCCGGCTTCGAGCGGAGTGGGGTTGAGATTCTGCCGTATGTCCTGTGGGCCTTCGTGTACACCGAGGAAGAATCCCACCCCGTGTCCTGTGCCGTGCCCGAAATTGCGTCTGCTTTTCCATAGAGGCTCTCTTGCCAGGGCGTCGATACGGCAGCCGGGAGTCCCTTCCGGGAATACGGCCATGGCCAGCGCTATGTGGCTTTTCAGCACGAGTGTGTAGTCCTCCCTTTCAAGCGGGGTGCATTTCCCGAGAGGAACTGTGCGTGTGATGTCGGTTGTGCCGAGGGTGTACTGCCCGCCGGAGTCGCACAGGTACAGGCCGCTGTCTTTCAGGAGCGGGGCGTCCTCCCTCGGGGTGATATAGTGCGGAAGAGCGGCTCCGGGGCCATAGGCTGAGATGGTCTCGAAACTGTCTCCACGGTATTCTTTGATGTCGGCCCGGAGACTTCCCAGCTTGAGTGCGGCATCCCTTTCATCTATTTCCCGTCCGGCTTTCACCGATTCCTCCAGCCAGTACAGAAACCTTTCCATGGCCAGGCCGTCCTTGATGTGGATTTCTCTCATGTCGTCGATCTCCACACTGTTTTTTACGGCTTTCCACAGCCCGACAGGGCCTGTCCCGTCCAGCAGGGAGTTGCCGCGGGCCCGGAGGGCCGAGAAGATGTCGTAGTTGAGGCTTGCGCTGTCGATGAACAGCCGCCTCTGCAGTTCGTCCCCCACATAGTCTATGTCCGTGTACGGCAGTGCCTCAACTCCGTCGTTCTCGAGTATGCTGAGGGTCGCCTGCGTCTGCGGATCTTCTATGTCCCCTTTGAGCACATACCAGAGCACCCGGTCGCAAGTGACAAGCAGATAACTGATTACCAATGGGTTATACTCTATGTCCGAGGCTCTCACGTTAAGGGTCCAGGCTATTTCGTCCAGAGATGAGAGCAGGATGCCTTCGCACTGCTTCTCCTTGAGGAATCCTCTGAGCCGTTCAATCTTGGACTGTCTAGTCTCGCCCGTCTGCACCGTGAATACCGGTGTCTGCGGTACCGGTGGCCTGTCCGTCCAGAACCGGCCCAGGATGTCCGGCACGCTCACTACGGTGCCCGGGAGGCTGTCGGCGAAAGCCGCGCTCACGCAGTATCCGTCCACAGCCACTATGCCCTCTTCCCCGAACTGTCCGGCCAGCCATTGCGGTATCGGGATTTCACCCGGGATCCTTGTCTTGTGGAGTTCCACCCCGCTTCCCTCCAGCTGGCATGTGGCCTGTATGAAATACCTGCTGTCTGTCCAGAGCCCCGCATGGTCGGCTGTCACCACCATGTCCCCGGCCTCTCCTGTGAAGCCGCACAGCCATTCGACCTGTTTCCACCTTTCGGCAGGATATTCGCTGCCGTGCGGGTCGGAGCCGGTGATCACAACGGCGTCCCACCCCTTGGAGCGCATCAGTTCACGCAGCGCTCCGATACGGGAAGAGAAGATGTTCATCATTATTTCGCGTTTCTTAGCGGCAAATATACTATTTTTGCAGTTTATGAAGATAGGAAACATCGACCTGGGCGAGCGCCCCCTGCTTCTCGCCCCGATGGAAGACATCACCGATGCCTCGTTCCGGCTGCTCTGCCGCGAACAGGGGGCGGACATGGTCTATACTGAGTTCATCCCCTCGGACGGGCTGATACGGGACGCCGGCAAGGCGCTGGCCAAATTGCGCACCTATGACGAAGAAGCCCCCGTGGGCATACAGATCTACGGGCACATCCCCGAATCGATGGTAGAAGCCGCCCGCATGGCAGACAGGGCCGCAGAACTCGTCGGGGGCCACGGGGCGGACGTGATAGACATCAACTTCGGCTGCCCGGTGACCAAGATCGCAGGGCGCGGTGCCGGATCCGGAATGATGCGCTGCCCCGACAAGATGGTGGCCATCACCAAAGCGGTCGTAGAAGCGGTGGGCAAGCCGGTCACTGTCAAGACCCGCCTCGGATGGGACGACAACTCCAAGATAATAGTAGAGCTTGCCGAGCGCCTGCAGGACGTGGGCATCAGCGCCCTCACGGTGCATGGACGCACACGCTGCCAGATGTACAAGGGCGCAGCCGACTGGACCCTTATCGGGGAAATCAAGAACAACCCCCGCATGCACATCCCCGTCATAGGCAACGGGGACATCACCGACGGTCCCTCCGCCGCAGAGGCTTTCAGCCGCTACGGGGTGGACGGAATTATGATAGGCCGGGCCACTTTCGGCCATCCATGGATATTCCGGGAGATCAAATACTGGCTGGAGCACGGGGAGGCGATGCCGGAGCCGTCCGTAAGGGAGAAGGTCGAACTGGCCAGGCGCCACCTTGCCCTCTCCCTGGAGCAGAAAGGAGAGCCGAGGGGCATCTATGAGATGCGCCGTCACCTTTCCTGCTACTTCAAGGGGCTGCCGGATTTCAAGGAGACCCGCATGAAGATGGTCACCACCCTCGACAAGGACGAACTTTACTCCATTTTGGATTATATTTGCACGCGATATGACGATTGACAGGATTATACTTTTCCCATATTACCTTGTACTCAGGCTCAGGGACAATTTCTACAGAAAACGCGGCGCCAGGACATTCACCCCGGATGTGCCGTCCGTGTGCGTGGGCAACATCACCGCCGGCGGCACAGGCAAGACTCCCCATGTCGAGCTGATACTCAGGATGCTTCTCGGGAGCCCAGAGTGGAAGGACAAGAACATTGCAGTGCTCTCCAGAGGCTACATGCGGGAAAGTAAAGGCTTTCAGCAGGTTACAAAAGACGGCAGCGCAGCTCTTTTTGGGGATGAACCGGTGCAGATAAAGAAGAAGTTTCCCGAGGTTACGGTAGTTGTGGACAAGAACAGGGTCGAGGGCTGCACGCTTCTGTGTGATCCTTCAAGGCTCAACTCCAAGCGTTATTCCAAATGTTGGGACAAGAATCTTCCCGAGGCGGACTACATAGTGCTCGACGATGCTTTCCAATACCGCAAACTCCGTCCCGCGCTGAGTGTGGTACTTGTTGACTGGAGCAGGCCGGTGTCGCGTGACAGCCTGCTTCCGTTCGGCAGGCTCCGCGACCTCAAAGAGAGACTGTTCGACGCGGATGCGGTCATCGTGACCAAATGTCCTCCGGATCTTGATGATAACGCCAAGGCCGGGTTTGTCCTCTCCCAGGGCTTTGAATCATACGATCCGGTGACATGCAGCGCCGCCGCTCCGGGAGGGGAGAGACGGACCGTGCTTTTCACCAGTATAAGTTATGCGCAGATACACGGGGTCTATCCGGAGACGGAGCCCAGATATGTATATGCCAAGAAAGCTATTCTCGTCAGCGGCATCGCAAAGGACGCGCCGCTCCGCAACTACCTGAGCGACTTCTACAAGATAGCAAAGCGCTTCTGCTTCCCGGACCATCACAAATACAGCTGGTCGGACATCAACTCCATAAAGTCCGCCCTGCGCAAGAACCCGACCGCCGCCATCATCACCACGGAGAAGGACGTCCAGAGGCTGCTTGACTTCAGCGGTATGCCGCCTGAGATCCGTCAGAGACTGCTGGTGGCCCCGATAGAAGCAAAATTCCTCTCCGAGAGGGAGAGGAATCTGTTCTGTGATATGATCACCGGCCTCAAGGCTATACGGTCATGATGTCCTTTTCCTTGGCTGACACGAGTTCGTCCACTGCCTTCACCTTCTTGTCGGTGAGTTTCTGAATCTCGCCTTCGGCCTCTTTCTGGGTGTCCTCAGGGAGTCCGTCGTTCTTCTGGGCCTTCTTCAGCAGGTCCATCCCGTCACGGCGTGCGTTGCGCACCACGATTTTGGCATTTTCTCCGGCGGCCTTGGCTTTCTTGATGAGTTCCTTGCGGCGGTCTTCTGTCAGTGCGGGCACCGTGCAGCGGATGACTTCCCCGTTGTTCTGCGGGGTGAAGCCGAGGTTGGCGTCGATGATGGCCTTCTCGATCTTCGGAATCATGTTCTTCTCCCATGGCTGGATGGCAAGTGTCTTTGCATCGGGGGCGGTGATTGAGGCGACCTGCGGGACCGGTGTCGGCGTGCCGTAGTAGTCAACGGTCACATTGTTGAAAATCAATGGGTTTGCCTTGCCTACCCTGAACGACTTGAGGTCTTCTTCGAGGTAGCGTACGGCCTCGTCCATCTTGGACTCGACCTGGTTGATGATTTCGATAGCTTTATCTGTCAACATTGTCTTGTGTGTTTATGCGTGTACTGTCGTGCCTATCTTCTCACCGTTGAGGACTCTGGCCAGATTGCCCTTCTCTTCCACGTTGAACACTATGATAGGTACCGGGCCCTGTTCGCAGAGGGCGAATGCCGTAGCGTCCATGACCTTGAGGTGGTCGGAGAGGGCTTTTGTGAAGGTGAGTTCCTCGTACTTTACGGCATCCGGATGCTTCTCCGGGTCGGCGGTGTAGACCCCGTCCACCCTTGTCCCCTTGAGCAGGGCGTCCGCCCCGATTTCAAGGGCACGGAGCGCCGCCCCGGAGTCGGTGGTGAAGAACGGGTTGCCGGTGCCTCCCGAGATCAGGGCTACCCCTCCCTCTTCGAGCAGGGAGACCACTTCTTCTTTTCTATAATAATGTGCGATAGGTGTCATCGGGGTGGCTGTGAACACTTCGGCTTTCAGGCCCTCGGATCTAATTGCGCAGGCGAGGCCGAGGGAGTTGATCACCGTGGCGAGCATGCCCATGCGGTCGCCTGTGATCCTGTCGAATCCGGAACCCAGCCCCTGGAGCCCGCGGAAAATGTTGCCGCCTCCGTTGACTACGGCGACCTGATGCCCGGCCTTCACCGCGGCTGCTATTTCTTTTGCGTATCTTATCAGGCTTTCTGAATCAATGCCCTTGCCTGACGGGCCTCCGAGGCTTTCGCCGCTAAGTTTCAGCAATACTCTCATATCCGAATGTTTGGAAAACAAATGTATTTGAAAATTATGAAACTTGCAAGATTAGAATTATATTTGCAGCCCCGTACAACGATTAAATATTGTAACAATGTTCATATTCAATTCTTCGATCGGCAAGAAATTCATCCAGGCGGTGAGCGGAGCTTTCCTCATCCTGTTCCTGCTTCTGCACGGTACCATCAACTTCTTCTCCGTGATTGATTCGTTCACGGGCAAATTCGGCGTCTGCGCTGCGGACGACAAACTTTTCAGCGCGGGAGACGGCCTCTTCAAGCTCGGCTGCGACTTCATGTCCACTCCGGTGATCACCATCATGGTACCGATTCTGGCCCTCGGCTTCCTTGTGCACATCGTGTACGGCTGCTGGCTTACCGCCAAGAACATCTCTGCGCGCGGAGGATACAAGCGCTATGAGGTGGCCTCCAGAGCTGCCACTGATTCGTGGTCTGCACGCAATATGTTCGTGCTCGGCATCGTCATCCTCGGCGTGCTCTTCTTCCATCTCTTCCATTTCTGGGCGAAGATGCAGCTTCCCGAACTGTTCGGCATAGGCAATTACGAAGACAACCCTTATCTGCTGCTGACCACGGTGTTCGGCAACTGGTGGGTGCTCGCGATATATCTCGTATGGTTTGCGGCCATCTGGTTCCACCTTTCACACGGCTTCTGGAGCATGTTCCAGACTGTGGGCTGGGACGGAAGCGTCTGGTTCAAGCGCGTCAAAGTGATAGGCGTCGTGGTGGTTACCATCATCTGCCTCCTCTTTGTCTCCGTGGCCATCAACGCTTTCGTGCAGGCCAACTTTATCGCCTGAGTGTAAGGAAGTTTTTGATTTGACAAAATATTTACGTATCTTTGCGACCCCTATTTTGTGTAGGGATCGCAATTTTTTATTAACTATTTTAAGATCAAGACAGTGGACACACAAAGCTACAAGACAGTATCGCTCAACGCGGCGACTGTGGACAAGAAGTGGGTTGTCATTGACGCGACAGATCTCGCGCTTGGTCGTCTTGCGTCCCGTGTGGCGCTTGTCCTCAGGGGCAAGACCAAGCCGGGCTACACTCCTCACGTGGACTGCGGTGACAATGTCATCGTTGTCAATGCTGAGAAAGTCGCCCTCGGTGGCAAGAAGATGACCGATCGTGTTTACGTTCGTTACACCGGATATCCAGGTGGACAGCGTTTCACGACTCCGAAAGAGATCCTCGCGACTCGACCTGCTGAGCTCGTCAGGAGAGCAGTGAAGGGTATGCTCCCTAAGACACGTCTTGGTGCGGATCTGCTCAACAACCTGCATGTATATGCAGGCCCGGAGCATCCTCATCAGGCACAGACCCCTAAAGAAATCAAGTTGGACGAAATTTAAACAGAGCAAATGGAACAGACACACGCCCTTGGAAGACGTAAGACAGCTGTAGCTCGCGTTTATCTCACTCCAGGCAAAGGCAACATCACGATCAACGGCCGTGCTCTCGAGGTTTATTTTCCTCTCGAGTCGCTTCAGTATGTTGTGAACCAGCCGTTTGAAGTTACCGGCACTCTCGGCCAGTTCGATGTCAAGGTCACCCTCGTGGGAGGCGGCATCAAGGGACAGGCTGAGGCTGTGCGTCTCGGTATCGCCCGCGCCCTCAGTGAGCTTGACAGAGAAGCATATCGTGCTGTGCTCAAGTCTGCCGGTTTCCTCACCCGCGATTCCCGCGAGGTTGAGCGCAAGAAGCCTGGTCAGCCTGGTGCACGCCGCCGCTTCCAGTTCAGCAAACGTTAGTATTATAAAGCTGATTACGGCACAGCCCGGTTTGAAACCGCTCCCGAAGGAGGGTTGCCGTGCTGCGGAAAAGGCCGGAGACCGGTCAGACCGTTACTCCGCCTTGAAGAAAAGAGACCCCGTAAGGGGACAGTTTACAAAAACAGAAACAGACAGATGTCAAGAACAAATTTCCAGGAATTGCTTGATGCAGGTGTTCACTTCGGCCATCTGGCCAGGAAGTGGAATCCTAAGATGGCTCCGTATATCTTCGACCAGAAGAACGGTATCCACATCATCGACCTGCACAAGACTATCGGCAAGATAGACGAGGCCGCCGAGGAGATGAAGCAGCTTGCAAAGTCAGGCCGCAAGATCCTCTTCGTCGCCACCAAGAAACAGGCAAAGGACATTGTAAAAGAGAAGGCAGCCGAAGTGAATATGCCTTCCATCACCGAGCGTTGGGCCGGTGGTATGCTCACCAACTTCCCGACCATCCGCAAGGCCATCAAGAAGATGTCCGTCATCGACAAGATGAAGGAAGACGGAACTTTCGACAAGCTCGCCAAGAGGGAGCGTCTCCAGATTGACCGCCAGAGGGCCAAGCTCGAGAAGAACCTCGGTTCCATCCGTGACATGAGCCGTCTTCCGTCAGCGCTTTTCGTAGTCGATGTCCAGAAGGAGGCCAACGCGGTCAAGGAGGCTAATCGTCTCAATATTCCGGTATTCGCAATGGTTGATACTTGTTGCGATCCTACCCCTATTGATTATGTGATACCGGCAAATGACGATGCCGTAAACTCCATAGACTACGTTGTGAGCGTACTCTGCAAAGCTATCGAGGAGGGACTTGCCGAGCGCAAGCTTGAGAAGGACAAGGAAGCATCCGAGGAGGTCGGCGAAGAGAAGCCGGCAGCAGCCCGCAAGCTCCGTGCCCGCAAGGGAGCCCCGAAAGCCGAGGAGGTCGAGGTGAAGTCCGAGTAAGTTCCATTTATATAGACAATTACGAATATGGCAATTACAGCAGCAGACGTAATGAAATTACGTAAAATGACTTCTGCGGGAATGATGGACTGCAAGAAGGCTCTTGAGGAAGCCGCAGGCGACTTCAACAAGGCCATCGACATCATCCGTGAGAAGGGAAAGCTTGTGGCCGCCAAGAGGGCTGACCGCGAGACTTCCGAGGGTGCGGTAAAGGCACGTGTATCCGGCGACAAGGGCATCCTCGTATGCCTTGGTTGCGAGACTGACTTCGTGAGCCGCAATTCGGATTTCCAGAATCTCGCCGAGGCTATCGCTGACGTGGCCATTGCGCAGTGCCCTGCCGATCTCGAGGCCCTCAAGGCCTGCAAGATGCCTGACGGATATACCGTCCAGGAGGCTGTCGAGGCTCAGACCGGCAAGACCGGAGAGAAGCATGTCCTTGCTTACTATGCTCTTGTCGAGGCTCCTTTCGTGGTCCAGTATGTACACAAGATCAACGGTAAGCTTGGCGCTCTCGTAGGCTTCAACAAGCCTGTTCCTGAGGAACTGGCAAAAGGCGTGGTCATGCAGGTCGCATCCATGAACCCTGTTGCCATCTCTGCGGAGGACTGCCCTAAGGACGTGCTCGACAACGAGTATCAGGTGGCTGTCCAGAAGACCAAGGAAGAGCAGGTTCAGAAGGCGATTGATGCAGCTCTCAAGAAGGCCGGCATCAATCCTGCCCACGTGGACAGCGAAGAGCACATCGAGTCCAACACCTCCAAGGGTTGGCTCACTCCGGAGCAGGCTGCCAAGGCCCGTGAGATCATCAAGACCGTAGGCGAGCAGAAGGCTGCCAACCTCCCGGAGCAGATGATCGAGAACATCGCCAAAGGACGTGTGCAGAAGTTCCTCAAGGAGCAGACGCTTCTCGAGCAGGAATACCAGATGAGTGATGACAAGGTTTCCGTGAAGGACGCTCTCGCAGCTGCCGACAAGGACATCAGGATCCTCGCTTTCAAGCGTTTCTCACTCAACGACTAATATTTTAGAATGTATGGAGGGGAGGGAAGTCTTTTACGGATTTTCCCTCCCTTTTTTATGTGGTTCGGGATTTCATATTGGAGATCAATGATATGAAGAAATTATTTTTGACTTTATGTGCTGCCGTGATTTGCCTGGCAGCAGGTGCTCAGGCCAATGTCGGTTACAGGCAAGGCTACCGCGGTAGCGTTGAGCTTGAGAACATGGTTCTTGTCAACAAGGCACCTGACAACATGTCCGGCATCTCTCTCGTCTCTTCCCACGGCTACAGTTTCGGCAACGGAGTTTTCCTCGGTGGCGGTCTGGCCCTCACCACGGAACTGCGCTACAGGGATTTCGACAGAGCCATGATATTCGGCGAGGGGAAGTACAATTTTATATACTCTACCGTCAGCCCTTACGTGCGCCTTCGCACCGGGCTTGAGTTTGACAACTGGAGCACAGAAAAGATAGGCGTGTTCTTCTCTCCTGCCGTAGGCGTGGACTTCTCACGTTTTACGATGAGTCTTTCCTATCGCCTGTCCAGTTCACAATGGTATGACTCCGGTGTACTTAATATCAACAGGGAGAACTGGCTTACCTGCTCATTCGGTATTTATTTCTAATCGTGCTTGAGAAGCACGACAGCCCATACTTCACATCCTTCGCCCCGGCCCACAAAGCCGAGGCGTTCTGTTGTTGTGGCCTTGATGCTGACCCTGCCGGCCTCAACGTCCATCAGGCGGGCAAGTTCTTTCCGCATCAGCGGTATATAGGAGGCGAGTTTAGGTGCCTGCAGGGCTATGGTGATGTCGGCGTTGCCGATTGTCCATCCGTCTTTGCTTATCATGGACATGACCCTTTCCAGAAGGCGGCGGCTGTCTATTCCCCTGAACTCTTCTGATGAGTCGGGAAAGTGCTTTCCTATGTCCCCGAGCGCGAGGGCGCCGAGGATGGCGTCGCACAGGGCATGAATGGCCACATCCCCGTCCGAATGGGCCACGAAGCCGAATTCTGATCTTATGTCCACTCCACCCAGCCGCATCGGCAGCCCGGATGCAAGCGCGTGCACATCATATCCTTGTCCAATCCGTATATCCATGGAAGCAAAAATAGGAACTGTTTCGGAAAAATCCGAAAACAATTTCTTAATTTTGTGAATTATGGGATTATTCAATTTTTTCGGCGAAAACGAGCATAGGGTTTTCAACTACCGGCCGATCTACTACAACTGCGAAGAAGAGGAGCGCAAGCGCAAATTCGGAGCTGTGGACGGGACGCTGGACAAAGAGAAAAAAGAAGGCGCCTATGTGCCGGGCTCATACATAAAGGGTTCGCTGCGTGACGGCCATTACCAGCGCACACGTGCCCACATGAAGCGTACACAGACAATCATCGGCATCATAACCATGATCCTCATCTGTCTGGTACTCTTTTTTATAGCCAAGTTTTATTCTCTCCTGTAATGGGCAGATTAAAGGTCCTGCCGGCGCAGATCGCCAATATGATAGCGGCCGGAGAGGTTGTCCAGCGCCCCTCTTCCGTTGTCAAGGAGTTGATGGAAAACGCAGTGGATGCCGGGGCGAGCCAGATTACGGTCATTGTGACTGATGCGGGACGGACGTTGATTCAGGTGATAGACAACGGCTGCGGGATGAGTCCTGCGGACGCTGTGCTCTGTTTTGAGCGCCACGCCACCTCCAAGATAGCCTCGGCAGAAGATCTCAACGACATAGAGACCTACGGATTCCGGGGGGAGGCTCTTGCGAGCATCGCGGCTGTCGCTGAAGTGACCCTGCGTACCCGTCGTGAGGGGGACGAGACCGCCACGGAGGTCCGCATCGGGCAGAACGGGGAGGTTCAGACCGCCAGCGTCTCCGCACCTGTGGGGTCAAACTTCGCCGTGCGCAATCTTTTCTACAATACCCCTGCGCGCCGGAAATTCCTGAAGTCCGACAGCGTCGAGCTCAAACACATCATCGAAGAATTCACCCGTGTCGCCATCACCAGACCCCAGAAGAGCTTCACCCTCAAGTCCGGGGGACGTGACATATTTGTGCTCAAGGAGGCCAAGTCGCTGAAGTTCAGGATTCTCGACCTTCTGGGAAGCAATGTCGTGGGGGATGTCCTCGACATCAGCGCCGAGACGTCCGTTCTGAAGTTGAGCGGTTTTGTGGGCAGGCCGGATACAGCCCGGAAGACCCTCGGCAACCAGTTCTTTTTCGTCAACGGACGCTATTTCCGCAGCGCCTACCTGCACAAGGCGGTTATGAAAGCATACGAGGGCATGATCCCTGACGGGGTCACTCCGTCCTATTTCATCTTCCTTGAGGTGGATCCTCATAATATTGATGTCAACATACATCCGACCAAAACCGAGGTCAAATTCGAGGACGACTCCGTGATCTTCCAGGTCATCTATGCCTGTGTCAAGGAAACGCTCGGGCGCAACAGCTTCGGGGCGGGAATCAATTTCGACATGGAGGGGGCCGTGGAACTGCCGCAGCTCGGAAGCAGTTTCGGCCAATACAGAGAGGTCGCGCCGCCCGCGACCCAGATAGACCCCACTTTCGATCCGTTCAACCCCGAGCCTGACGGGAGTTTTGAACCCCGGCAGACAGGCTCCCCTTCCGGAAACTACGGAGGCGGATACGGCAAATATGTGGATCAGAGGGATGATTACGGGAAACTTTTTGAAAACAACGCGGCACCGGCGGCAAGGGTGCTTGTTGTCCAGGGCAGATACATCCTCACCCCGGTTTCTTCCGGAGTAATGGTTGTCAATGTCTCAAGGGCCAGGGAACGCGTCCTCTATGACAGGGCGCTCCGTGCCTTGAACGGCGGCCTTTCCCATGTCACGCAGAAGGCCCTTTTTCCTGTCGAAGTGCAGGTCGGAGCCGCTCAACAGCAGCTTTTTGCAGGGCACGCCGACATGCTCTCCAAACTTGGTTTCGACATCACTCCTTCCGGAGCTGACAGCGTGGTGGTCAACGGGGTGCCGGAGGGCTACAGTTGTGAGGCAGGTAAGGTGCAGAAGACGGTCGCAGACCTGATGGACATTTTGTCAGAGGACGGTTCGGCGCTTCCCGAGATGGCAAGGCAGCATACAGCCGAGAGACTTGCGGTCAGCGGTGCGTCCAATTCCGCTCCGCTGGATTCGGCGCTTGAGGCGCAGGCTCTGATTGACACGCTTTTTGCAAGTGAGAACGCGGAATTGACCTCGAACGGACGCCGCATAGTCAATATCGTCAAGATCGGGGACATCGATAAACTTTTTTAAAAGATGGCTTACTACTACGAAAACAGCAGCGGGCGGGGCTTCATGTCCAATGTCCCGACTGTCACAAAAAACCTCATAATCATCAACTGCCTTGTCTTTGTGGCCTGCCTGGTCAACAGGGAGTACATGATTGAGACTTTCGCCCTTTTCTATCCGACTTCAAGGTATTTCCACTGGTGGCAGATCGTCACGCACATGTTCATGCACGGCGGATTCTGGCATATATTCTTCAATATGTACACCCTGCTGATTTTCGGTAGCGTCGTGGAAAACATACTGGGGCAGAAGAAGTTCCTGCTTTTCTATTTCCTCTGCGGTTTCGGGGCGGTGGCTCTCCATCTGGGTGTCGAGTATCTTCAGATGCAGTCTTTCCTGCCGGGGGCCGCTGTCGGCAACTCCGTGGCGATCCAGAACATAGCCGAGATCAAGATGACGCCGACCGTGGGGGCTTCCGGCGCCATCTATGGTGTGCTCATCGGTTACGCTATGCTTTTTCCTGAATCCAAGATGACCCTGCTCTTCCCGCCTGTCACGCTCAGCGCCAAGTGGATGGTGGTGGTGTTCGCCGTCATCGAGCTTCTTACCGGGGTCACGGGAACTGTCGCCGGAGTGGCTCATTTCGCTCATCTCGGCGGAATGCTTTTCGGCTATCTTATGATATTGATGTGGAGGAGGAAGGGTATTCTCTTTGAAAGAAACAGACTTTGGTAATGGATACAAAAACTGTTATATCTGAGGCGGTTGAAGTGCTTCGCAAGGGCGGTGTGATTCTTTATCCTACCGACACCATCTGGGGAATAGGCTGCGATGCCTGCAACGAGGAGGCTGTCGAGAAAATCTTCAAGATAAAGAGGCGCTCCGGCGCGAAATCATTGGTGCTCTTGGCTTCGGATCTTGATATGGTGGCCAAATATGTCAAGGAGATTCCTTCGATTGCCATTGACCTCGTGGAGGTCAACGATGCCCCGATGACTATCATTTATCCAGAAGGGCAGTATCTCGCTCCGAACACTGTGGCCGAGGACGGTTCTGTCGGCATGCGCGTTCCGTACGTGGAAGAGGGTCAGACTCCGGAGAACAGCGGTGCCGCGTTCTGCCGTGAACTTGTGCGCCGTCTGCGCCGTCCGCTTGTCAGTACATCGGCCAATATCTCAGGAGAGCCTTCTCCCTCTTCGTTCTCTGAAATCTCAGAGGAGATACGCTCCGCAGTAGACTACACTGTGCCCAAGTGCTATGACCGGGCTTCTTCCGGCAAGGCCTCGCAGATCATCAAACTCGGCCTCGGCGGCGAAGTGGAGATCATCCGGGGCTAGAGAAACTCCAGATACACGGCGGCGGTGGCGGTAAGGGCGGCGGTCTCGGTCCTGAGGCGGCTCTCTCCGAGATGGACAGGAATCCACCCGCTTTCAAGAGCTAGAGCTACTTCTTCAGGTGAAAAATCTCCTTCGGGGCCGATCAGGATGCGGATGTCCCGGCAGCCTTCGGGGCGCGAAAGCAGCACTTCCTTGATGGACAGGCGCTTGTCCCTCTCAAGAGTCTCGTCGCAGTAGGCGATCAGCTTGAGGGCATCCGGTGCTGCCGAGCCAACGAACTCCCTGATGCTTTGCAGCGGGAGTATCTCAGGCACTGCTCCCTTGAGAGACTGCTTGGCTGCTGACAGGGCGATTCTCTCCAAGCGTTCCGGTTTGATGACCTTGCGTTCGGAGTGGTCTCCGAGCACGGGTGCTATGGCATCAATGCCGATTTCTGTGGCTTTCTCCACGAACCACTCGTATCTGTCAATATTTTTTGTGGGGCACACGGCCATGGTGAGATTGTAGGGATGTGTCCCGAAATTTTCATGCGCCTCAAGTATTTCAGCTTCAGCTCTTTTTGCGTCAGCCGAGGTGAGCCGGCACAGATACAGTGAGCCTTTCCCGTCGATCACGGAGATCATGTCTCCGGCACGGTGGCGCAGCACACGGATGCAGTGCGCAGATTCTTCCTGATCAAGATACACGCGGCTGCAGGAGATGTCTGTAGAATAGAAAAGTTCCATATTACTGCTTGAACAGGGCCTTTACGAGGGCGGGCACGTCTGCCACCTTGATTACCTTGATTCCGGCCGGTGCGTTTTCCACACTGGAATAGGATGAGAGGAAAACCTTGCTGAAACCGAGCCTTGCCGCTTCGGCGACCCTCCTGTCGCACTGCGATACGGGGCGGATCTCTCCGCTGAGGCCCACCTCCCCGGCGAAACAGACATCTGACGGGACGGCAAAATCAAAGTTGGACGAGAGCACGGCGGCAATCACGGCCAGATCGCAGGCCGGGTCGCTGACTTTCAGCCCGCCCGCCATGTTGAGGAAAACGTCCTTGGCGCTCAGGCGGAAGCCGGCCCTTTTCTCGAGCACTGCGAGCAGCATGTTCAGGCGCCGGGTGTCAAAACCTGTGGCGGAACGCTGCGCGGTGCCGTAGACTGCGGAGCTGACAAGGGCCTGGACTTCAAACAACAGCGGTCTGGTGCCATCGAGCATTGCCGCTATGGCTGTGCCGCTCAGCCCCTGTTCGTGCATGGGAATCAGGAGTTCGGAAGGGTTGCTGACTTCCCGGAGCCCCGTCCCTGTCATCTCGAACACGGCCAGCTCCGAGGTTGACCCGAAACGGTTTTTGATGCTGCGCAGCACGCGGTACGAGCCCCTGTTGTCCCCCTCGAACTGGAATACCACGTCCACGATGTGCTCCAGGATTTTCGGCCCGGCGATGTAGCCGTCCTTGGTGATGTGCCCGATGAGTATCACCGGCACGCCGCTGTCCTTTGCGAAGCGCAGCAGGGAGGCGGCGACTTCCTTTATCTGGCTTACCGACCCGGGGGTTGACTCCACAGAATCGGCGAACATGGTCTGCACGGAATCCACGATCATCAGGTCGGGATGTATCTTCTCGGCTTCGGCTATCACATCCTCAATGCGGGTTTCGCAGAATATGAGGCAGTCAGAATCCTTGCCTCCGAGCCTCTCCGCCCTCATCTTCACCTGCTTGGCGCTCTCTTCTCCAGTTACATATAGGGTTTTGAGACCTTTGCTGTGCAGTGGGATCTGGAGGCTGAGCGTGGATTTTCCTATCCCCGGTTCGCCGCCGATCAGCACCAGCGAACCGGGCACTATCCCCCCGCCGAGGAGCCTGTCTACCTCTGCCATCCCGAGGGAGAGCCGGGATTCTTCGGAGTAGTCTATCTCTTTGAGGCTCTGTGGCTTCCTTTCTCCTGCCGAAATGCCCTTCCCTGAGGAGGGGGAAGAGGCTTTCCGTGCCTCCTGGGGAGCCTCCACCATTGTGTTCCACTCTCCGCATGCCGGGCAGCGCCCCATCCATTTGGGGCTTTCATTGCCGCAGGCAGTGCAGTACCATACTGTCTTTGTCTTTGCCATCAAGGTGCAAATATATCAATGTTCCGGAATTTCAAGAAAATAATTTTGCATTTAAGTAAAACTGTTGTACATTTGCAATCCCAAAACCGTTTTGCGTTTTGGGGCCAATCATTGAGATATGGTGTAATGGTAGCACTACAGATTCTGGCTCTGTCAGTGAGGGTTCGAATCCTTCTATCTCAACTGCCCCTTCGGGGGTTATGAGGCGGGGTAGCTCAGCTGGTTAGAGCGTCGGATTCATAATCCGGAGGTCGTGGGATCATGCCCCACTCCCGCTACGCCGCTTTCAGAAGAAAGTCAGAGTCCCCGGGGCTGAAGAGCCTCGGGATTTTTTGTCGGTATAAGGTATAAATGGAAGAGAAGCAGATATTCACCCTCTCGGATGCGCAGAAGCTCAACGCTCCCGCTGCGTTCATGACCATGCTGAAGCCTGCCGGCTCGGCTTGCAATCTGGACTGCACCTATTGCTACTATCTTGACAAGGCGGTACAGTATGGAGGAAAGGAGGCTCTGATGAGCGAGGAACTGCTGGAAGAGTACGTCCGGCAGTATATCGAGGCCAATGAAGTGGACAGGGTGACGTTTTGCTGGCATGGAGGAGAACCGGCGCTTGTCGGCTTAGACTACTACAAGAAAGCCGTCGAGTTCCAGCACAAATACGCAGCCGGCAAGACAATAGAGAACACTCTCCAGACCAACGGGACCCTTATCAATGAGAAGTGGTGCGAGTTCTTCGCCTCAAACGGATTTCTGGTCGGGTTGTCTCTGGACGGGCCGAAAGATATCCACGATGCTTTCCGGCGCAACCGGATGCGCAAGCCGACCTTCGACCGGGTGATGGAGACGGTGAGGATGTTCCGTCGCAGCGGGGTGGAGTTCAATACTTTGAGTGTGGTTAACAAACTCAGCGAGAAGCGTGGGGCGGAGATCTACAGGTTTTTCAGGGATGTCGTCGGGAGTCATTATATGCAGTTCCTGCCTGCCGTGGAGCTCACTGTCATGAAGGCAGGCTATCGCCGGCCTCTTATAGTCTCTCCTGAGACGGAAGGGGCATCCCTTGCCCCCTGGAGCGTATCGGCGGAAGGCTACGGGCGATTCCTTTGCGACGTGTTCGACGAGTGGGTGCGAAGGGATGTGGGAAACTATTATGTCCAGATGTTCGACTCGACCCTCGCCATCTGGTGCGGCATGCAGCCCGGGGTGTGCACCATGGCCGAGACCTGCGGCGATGCGCTCGTGGTGGAGCACAACGGCGATGTGTATTCCTGCGATCACTTCGTGTATCCGAAGTATCTGTTGGGCAACATCAAAGAACATACTCTCAAGGAGATATACTCCACTGAAAAGCGCATCCGTTTCGGCCTTGCCAAGCGCAACGATCTCCCTGCGGAGTGTCTGAAGTGCCGGTATTTCTTTGCCTGCCACGGTGAATGTCCGAAGCACCGCTTCGAGAAGGCGGATGACGGGAGTCTGCGCAATTCCCTGTGCGAGGGGTTCAAGATGTATTTTGCCCATGTGGCGCCTTATATGGATTATATGCGCGAGAAGCTGCAGGAGGGTCAGGCTCCCTCACTCGTGATGGAGTACGCCCGCAGCCGGCGCGGATGACAGGAATATGAAAAGGTTGATTCTGATATTGGCAGTCTTGCTGCTGCCGTTGTCTGCCCTGCGTGCTGAAGAGCGTTGGGCTGTGGTAAACATCTCCTCGTGTTTTCTCAGGGCTGCTCCCGATTATGAGTCTTCCTGTGAGAGCCAGTGCCTTATGGGGACTGTCGTGGAGGTGACGGGAGCTGACCGCTATTGGCGGAAAGTCAATGTCCCCGACTACAAAGGCTGCTGGACCAATGAGCTGGCGCTCGCTTTCATGGACGAGGCGCAGAAGGAGGCTTACATCGCGGCCCCCAAGATGATATGCACAGCCCGTTACAGCGCTCTCTTCGCCTCGGCTTGGGAAGGGGCCCCAGCGGTGTGCGATTTCACGATGGGGGATATTGTGCGTTGCGCTCAAGGACGGCGGCCCGGGTGGACTCAGGTGCTTCTCCCTGACGGGCGCGAGGTCTGGGCCAGGTCTTCCGATGTAGCCACTCTTGACGAATGGGCCGCTTCACGCCGTCCCGGCGAGGAGGCTCTGGTCGATTTCGCCGAGTCTTTCCTTGGAACACCATATATGTGGGGCGGGTGTACGCCAAAGTACTTCGACTGCAGCGGATTCACAAAGTTCGTCTATCTGATGAACGGCATCCTGCTTCCGCGCAACGCGCGTGAGCAGATACATTGCGGGATGGAGGTTCCTTTTGACTTTTCACGCATGCGGCCGGGCGATCTGGTCTTCTTCGGGCGCAAGGCTTCAGACGGAAAGATCGCCTCAGTCACCCATGTGGCGATGTACATAGGGGACGGGCGCATCATCCACTCCTCCCAGCTGGTGCGCGTCAATTCGCTCCGCTCCGGGGAGGCGGACAGTTACGGGCGCGTTCCGATTGCTGTGCGGCGCATCCTCGGACATGCCGACAGCTCCCGTTTCATATCTTTTTACTATATTTGCCCAGATTAATCATACACACATAATATTATGAATCTAAGAGGTATAAAAAAGGACATCGAATATGTGCTCGGAGCATTCATCGAGGATTGCTCAGTGGTAGCGACAGCCAACGCCAATGTGGCCCCGGCCAAGGTGGGTTCCCTCATGGAAGAGGCCGTGGACCTTTACAACGAGCTCCGTGACAAGGTCAACGCCAAGTTCGAGGGTTCCAGCAAGGTTTACTACACTGCTCTCCGCAAGGAGATCCTCACCAGGACGGATGCTCTCTACGAAAAACTCAGCGCAGCCGTGAAGGAGTCAGTCAAATAATGAGGCTCCGTACAATATCAGCCATATCAGTCGCGCTCCTGCTTTCTGCATGGGGCGCGACTGCCGGTATTCCGCAGACCCGCGCGCAGGAGGTTGTGGATGCCGTGGTCTCCAGACCTCCGCTCGCCTCCTCGGCTGTAGGCGTGTTCGCCATGAGCATGGACGGGGACACTCTGGCCCTCCACAATGCGCGGGTCAAGTTCGTCCCGGCCTCAAACATGAAGCTCATCACCACCGGGCTTGCCCTGGTCAGCCTTGGAGAAAATTTCCGTTACGAGACCTCTCTCGGCTACGACGGCATCATCGTGGACGGAGTCCTGAAGGGAGACCTGTACATCATCGGGGGCGGAGATCCGACCACCGGTTCCAAGGCTCAGTGCGCGGAGCCCGTGGATGCCCTGTTCGCCTCATGGCTCAAAATTCTCCGCACGGCGGGCATAAGTTCCATTGACGGCTCGGTGATAGGCGATCCGCGTTACTTGAGCGCCGTCACCCCCGAGGGGATGGGATGGACTTATGATGACCTGGGTACCAATTACGGAGCAGGGCCCACCGGGCTCAACTTTTTCGAGAACGCCCAAAACTTTTCCATAAAACCGGGCACGGCGCCGGGGCAGAAACCCGACATCCAGCCCCGTTACCCCGAGACTCCGTGGATGACTTTTGTCAACCACGCCACCACCGGAGCGCCACGCAGCCGCAACTCTGTGTATTATATCAACACGCACCTCTCCCCGTGCGGCGAGTTTGCCGGGAGTTTCCCTGTGGACAGGAAGGGTTACACGCTTGAATGCTCCAACCGCTTCGGAGCCTATACCTGTGCGCACTACTTCTGCAAATACCTGAGAACCAATGGAGTGTCGGTGTCCGAAGGCCCCGCTGACATAAGCCCCTCCGGGCATGTGCGCCAGACTCCCGGGATGTTGGAGGAAGGTGGCAGGGCATCTGATGCCGGTTCCATCACGAAGATCGGAAGCACCGGTTCCGCTGCTCTGAAATCGATAGCCCGTGAGACGAACTGCGAGAGTGATAACTTCTTTGCGGAGACCCTTCTCAAGACCCTCTCGGTGAAGAGAGGCGGGAGTGCGGATTACGATTCCTGCATCCTTGCGGCTGAGTCGGCCCTCGTTTCGCTCGGACTCAACCCCGCCTCGGGCTGCCGCATATTCGACGGCAGCGGGCTGTCCCGCAAAAACTACGTCTCTCCATCGTTCTTCGTCAATTTCCTGACCGCCATGGCGCGCAGTTCCGTCAGCGGGGCATATCTTGCCTCTCTTCCGCAGCCTGGAGGAAAAGGGACCCTTGAATACAAGTTCCATTCGCGTGATGCCGCGTTCCGCAGCCGCATCCGGATGAAGAGCGGCTCGATGAACGGAATACTCTGCTACAGCGGCTATATCCTGCCTGCGGACGGGGATCTGTCGCATGCCGTGGTCTTTTCGATACTGACCAACAACTGCACCGCCTCCTCATGGGCAGTAAGTCCTCAGATTGACAAGATAATCGAGGCTCTTGCCGCAGAGAATTGACATATTATTTCTATTTTTGCATTTATGCGGAAATTATCGTCATCTCTGCTGCTTGCGTTGACCGTGCTGTGCTCCTGTACGGCCGTCTCTTCCATCGTGCACGATGATGAGGTGGTGGCCAAGGTGGGCAAGGACAAACTGTACCGCTCGGAACTTCAAAGATTTATTCCGGCATCTTCGACCCCCAAGGACAGTGCGGCCCTGGCGGCCAGGTACATCAATTCCTGGGCTATGGACCGGCTTTATGTCAAGGTGGCCGAGGAGCAGCTCTCCAAGTCGGAGATCGACGTGTCGGAAGAGCTTGAGGCCTATCGGCTGTCCCTTGTCAAATACCGCTACGAGCAGCGCTATATCAGCGACCGTCTGGACACCCTCGTCACGGATGCGCAGATCTCTGACTACTACCTGTCCCATCAGGACGATTTCGTCCTCCAGCGCCCTGTGCTCAAGGTGCGCTTCGTGGATGTCATGAAGGATTCTCCGAACAAGGACCATGTCCTGAAGATGCTTTCGTCGGACGAATACGACGAGTTCCACAGGGCCGACTCTATCACCGTGTCTTCCGCGCTCAGGTATTTCGACAATTCCGACGTCTGGATGGATGCGCGTGATCTGGCCTCGGAGTTCGGGGTGGACTATTCGGAGATGCTTTCAGCAATGAAGGACAAGATGATAAAGATAGAGCCCGAGGGGAGAGGCGATCTGCTTGCCGCATACGTCTGTGACATACAGCGCAGCGGGGTGGCGCCCCTTGAATTCTGTACGCAGCAGATCCGGGACATTATCCTGAGTGCAAGAAAGCACGCCCTGGTCAAAGGTTTGGAACGGGACTTGCTTGAGACGGCACTCGAAAACAGACAATTCGTAATTTATTGACAGATGAACATATTGAAATCAGCAGTCTTTGCGGCCCTGCTCAGCGTTTGCGCCGTGGCCCAGGCCCAGAAATACCAGGGAGTCGTGGACAAATCAGTGGCCGTGGTCGGCAATGAGATGATTTCCCTTTCTGATCTTGAGTCCCAGGTTCAGATGATGCGTGCCCAGGGTTACGGGTCCGACAAGAATATCCGCTGCGAAATCCTCGAGAACATGATGGAGTCGAAGCTTTATCTGATGCAGGCCCGGATTGACTCGCTCACGGTGGATTCCGAGATGGTGTCCGCCGAACTCAGCCAGAGGCTGGATCAGGTGCGGTCCGCTCTCGGAGGTGATGAGGAAGTGGAGGCCTATTTCAACAAGCCTCTCTACAAGCTCCGTCAGGAGTGGCAGCAGCAGATCGAGCAGCAGAGCCTTACCCAGAAAGAGCAGCAGGAGATAGCTCAGGGCATCGCGGAGATTACTCCGTACGATGTGAAGCAGTATCTGGACACCGCGGACGTGTCTTCGCTTCCGCAGGTGCCGACCAAATACCAGATGAGCCAGATCTGCATATATCCTGACAGGGAGGCGGCAGCCCTTGCGGTCAAGGAGAGGCTTCTCTCCATCCGGGAGCGCATCATCAACGGAGAGAAGTTCGCCACCCTAGCCCGCCTCTACTCCGAAGACACCCAGAGCGCCCGCAAGGGAGGCGAGCTCGGGATGGTGTCCAAGTCCATATTCTGGCCGGCATTTTCAGATGCCGCAATGGCTCTCAAGCCGGGCGTGATTTCCCAGATAGTGGAGACCCCGGACGGTTTCCATCTTATTGAAGTCCTTGAGAAAAAGGGGGATATGTTCAATGCGCGCCATATCCTCATCCGCCCGAAATATACGCTTGAAGACCAGGAGAAGGCATTCAGCCGCCTCGACAGCATCCGCACCGCCATTGTCAAGGACAGCGTCATGACTTTCGAGCTTGCAGCCCGCTTCTACTCCGAAGACCCGGCCACCCGCACCAACGGAGGCCTGATGGCTGATCCCAATACAGGTTCGTCCTATTTCGATATAGATGAACTCAAGCCGCAGGACTACGAGGCGATCAAAGACCTCAAGCCGGGTGAGATTTCCGAGCCGGTGGCCTCTCTTGACAACGAAGGGCGCAACGGAAACGTGGTCTACAAGATCATCAGGCTCGACAAGATCATCCCGGCCCATACCGCCAATTTCGAGAACGATTACACGGAGCTTCTCGCCCAGGTGAGGAACCGGCGTCAGATGGAGGCTCTCAACAAATTCATCGATGACAAGATAGCGAGTACATACATAGTCATAGACCCGATGTTCTCCGACTGTGACTTCACCCGCAAAGAATGGGATCAGAAAATCAGAAAAGACTGATTTCAGTTGCCTTGACGCTGCTTTCAGCGGCTCTCTCTCTGCCGGCCCAGTCACAGGGTGAGCAGAGAGATTCTCTGTTGCGCCTGATCAGCGCGAGTTACATCGAGCAGGCCGAGCAGGGAGAAGACTTTGTCCGCAAAGCTGTCGATGCCACTTTCCTGCACAACGGCACATATCTTATCGCAGACAGCTCCGTGTGGAGCCAGAGCACCAACATAATCAACTGCATGGGCCATGTGCGCCTGCTCCAAGGAGACACCGAACTCACCAGCGACAAGCTGGATTACCTCGTGGATGAAGACCTTGCGCAGTTCCGCGGGGCCCTTGTCCAGCTTCGTGACAAGCAGGACAACATGCTGCGCACCAGGATTCTTGACTACAACACCAAGGACAGTGTGGCCGTATTCCGCGGCGGCGCGTCGATGCGCAGCTCTGACGGGCAGATAATCGAGAGCGACGAGGGCCATTATTTCAACGCCCGCAATCTCTTCTCTTTCGAGGGCAGTGTCAACATGTACACTGATTCCGTCTTTGTCAGGGCGGACTCGCTCCACTACCTGTCTGATATCAACAAGGCCGAATTCGTGTCCCCCATCGACTTCTGGAAAGACGACAACATGCTCTCCGCCGGCGGAGGCTGGTACAGCAGGCCCGACAACATCTTCTTTTTTAGGGGGGATGTGCGCGGACTGACCCGGGACCAGGAGAGCTGGAGCGACACGCTCTTTTTCTACCGCGGCACCAACGACGTGCTGATGCTCGGGCATGTGCAGGTACAGGACAGCACGCGCAGCACTGCCGCCGTATCGGACTACCTTTTCTATAAGGATACCCTTTCCAAGGTGACGCTCCATGACAACGCCGCCGTAGCCCTGTGGTCCGAAGATAAGGAGGGCCAGATAGATACGACATATTTTGGGGCGGATACGCTGGTCTACAACACGGTGCGCCGCTGCGACATCCCGCAGGCCGAGATCACCGCTGCCGCAGAACGTCTCAAGACCATCAACGGCGACCCGGTGGCGGAGTTCCGCCGGAGGGCCGCCGAGCAGGCCGCCAGGGAAAAGGAAGAGGCCGCCAAGAAAAATGCGTCGGGCCAGATGCCGATGAACCCCCAGTCAGGAGGCCTCGCCAAAGCGTCGGGGAGCCTGTCCGCTGCCCCGGAAGCAGAACCGGACAAGTCCGGGAGCGCTCCGCAACTTGATTCGTCAGCCATTTCGGGCGGCCTTGCCCAGCGTGACACGCTTGCCGCTGCGGACAGTCTGGCTGTTGCTGCGGACAGTCTGGCCTCCATACCGCCGCCGGACACCTCGCGTGTGGGTTTTCTCGCAGGACTTAGCAATGTCAGGGTGTTCCGCGCGGATATCCAGGTTCGCTGCGATTCTCTCCAGTTCAGCGAACTTGATTCCATAGCCCGTTTCTACAAGGACCCGATGATATGGAATGAGGGCCGCAGGCAGTACAGTTCCGATAGCCTGTTCGTGCTTGTCAAAAGTCAAGGTGTGGACAGGGCGAGCCTGATGTCAAATGCATTCATTGCGGTGGATGAGGACAGCCTGCACTTCGACCAGATCAGGAGTTCCGAGGTCATGGCGTATTTTGACAAGGACACCCAGCTGCGCCGCTTCGATGCTCTCGGAGGGGTGACGGCTCTCTTCTACCTCAAAGAAAACGAGACTCTTGCCACTGTCAACAAAGTCGAGGCCCGTATGCTTTCGGCCACCCTCAAGGACGGGGATGTGGACAGGATTTATTACTACGACAGCCCGAAAAACGATGCCTACCCTCTGGCGCAACTCTCCGAGGTGGACCGGAGTCTGAAGGGTTTTATATGGAAACCGGAACTCAGGCCGCGCGGGAAAGGCGACATCACCGATCTTTCTCTCAGGCGTTCGCAGCGCTCTGCCCTGAGCGCCCGTCCGCGCACCACATTCCCCCATACCGAAGTCTACTATCCGGGCTACATGTCCGGGGTCTATGCTGCGATAGACTCCATCCGCCAGCGCCGTAACTCCCCGAGTACGGACGGCTTGCAGGTGGCGGATTCCGCGGGATTTGCCGCCCCCGCCGATTCTGTCGCTGTCCTTGACTCCATCCCGCCCGCGCCGAAGGACAGTGTCGAGGTGACAGACACCCTCTCTGTCCCGGAGGCTGTGGAGGAGCAGTATATGAGCAAGGCCGAACTCCGCCGTGCCATGCGCAAGGCAAGAAGGGATGCGCGCTGGGCTGAACTTGACGCCCGGGATGCCGCCCGCAAGGCCGCCAGGGAGAAGAAACGCGAAGAGAAGCGCCTCAAGCGCGAAGCGCGCCGTGCCGCCCGCATAGCCAGGGAGGAGGCCAAGGACGCGGCCCTGCTGCAGAAATATATAGAGTATTACGAAAAAAAGAAAGAAAGAGATGAAAGAAAACAAAAACCTGACCCTGCCCGAGAACGCACATCGGGAGCTGAAACCGGGGGAAGTGTACAAACCCCTGCTGAGTCCTGACGAAAAACCACTCGAAGTCACTCCGTACTCGGTGACCATGGGACTGCTGATGACGGTGCTTTTCTCCGCTGCGGCAGCTTTCCTCGGCCTCAAGGTCGGACAGGTCTTCGAGGCGGCGATCCCTATCGCCATCATCGCGGTCGGTATGACCGGGGCTCTCGGAAAGAAGGGCGGCCTCGGGCAGAATGTCATCATCCAGAGCATCGGCGCATGCTCCGGAGTGGTCGTGGCCGGCGCTGTCTTCACTCTCCCGGCCATATATATCCTTGGACTTGACGTCAATTTCTTCCAGATGTTCCTCAGCTCGATGCTCGGAGGTTTTCTCGGGATTCTTTTCCTAATACCTTTCCGCAAGTATTTCGTCAAGGAGATGCACGGGAAATATCCTTTCCCTGAAGCCACCGCTACCGCACAGGTGCTTGTCAGCGGGGAGAGCGGGGGCAGTAGCGCCAAGACTCTTCTTGCGGCCGGTCTGGTGGGCGGCCTTTACGACTTCGTGGTCGCCACTTTCGGGGCTTGGGCCGAGACTCTCAGCACTACGGTCATGCATTGGGGACAGGTGGTTGCCGACAAGGCCAAGGTGGTCCTCAAGCTCAACACCGGCGCGGCCGTCCTGGGTCTGGGCTACATCGTAGGGCTCAAGTACGCGTTCATAATATGCTGCGGCTCTTTCCTGGTGTGGCTGGTGATAATCCCTCTGATGAACCTTGTCTGGGGAGGGCAGGTCATTGACCTCATGGGCACCGGTATCGCCTCCACAATCTCTGACATGTCTGCCGATCAGATATTCAAGGAGTACGCCCGCCATATCGGCATAGGCGGTATCGCCACGGCCGGCATTATCGGCATCATCAAGAGCGCCGGTGTCATCAAAAGTGCTGTCGGGCTTGCCGCGGGCGAGTTCCGTCGCAAGGACGGGGCGGCTTCTGCGGCCAAGGTGGAGCGCACGCAGGAGGATATTCCGATGAAGACTGTGGTGTGGGGCATCGCGATAGCTCTTCTTGCTGTATTCTGTTTCTTCGCCCTCGGCGGAGTGGTCAATAATGTATGGCAGGCTCTTGTGGGGCTGGTGATAGTGGCGGTGATTTCATTCCTCTTCACCACAGTGGCGGCCAACGCCATCGCCATAGTCGGCACCAACCCTGTCAGCGGAATGACCATCATGACATTGATAATCACGGCCCTCGTGCTTGTCGTCGTGGGGCTTAAGGGCAATGCCGGCATGGTCGCCGCGATGATCATCGGCGGCGTGGTGTGCACTGCGCTTTCGACTGCCGGGGGACTCATCACCGACTTCAAGATCGGTTATTGGATCGGAACCACCCCGCGCAAGCAGGAGACCTGGAAGTTTGTCGGCGTAGCTGTGGCGGCCGCCACAGTGGGCGGTGTCATGCTCATACTCAACAAGACCTACGGCTTCACCGGGGAGGGAGCGCTCGTCGCGCCTCAGGCCAACGCCATGGCCGCGGTCATCCAGCCCATGATGAACGGAGGCAATGCCCCTTGGTTGCTTTACGGCATCGGTGCGGCGATTGCCATACTTCTCACCGTGTTCAAGGTGCCTGCCCTGGCTTTCTGTCTCGGCATGTTCATCCCTATCGATCTCAACCTCCCGTTGCTCCTCGGCGGCGCCATCTCATGGTTTGTCAGCTCGCGCAGCAAGGACAAGGCCGTCAACGCCGCCCGTCAGGAGAAGGGCACGCTCATCGCCAGCGGCTTCATCGCAGGCGGAGCGCTTATGGGTGTGGTGTCGGCTGTGCTGAAATTTGCAAAGGTCGATTGGTATCTCTATGGCTGGAACACTCCTGGCGCGTCAGGAGCTTCCGGTGCCGAGATGGTCGCTATCGTCCCTCTCATCGCCATCTGCGCCTATATGATCCTTGCCACGCTCCGCGGGAGCAAGAAATAGCGGTGGCTGCCTGCGGCGGGGGAGGGGCGGAGGCGTCGAAATGTCTGCACCGTTACAACATTTGAGATTCTGAACCTCGACACAGCAATCCGGGTAGCATTTATACGACAAGGGCGAGACCGTAAGGTCCCGCCCTGTCTTGTAGTGGTGGCTGCCGCCGTCAGAACTTGAATCCCAGTTTGATGGTCGGTGAGGCGAAGCCGCTGAAGTCGTGGCAGTCGGCGCTGTAGGCCGCCAGCCCTTCCTGAGGGCGGATTGTCGTCACGCTGTAGCCATACTGGAACGGGTTGAACTCGATGCCGATGAACATTCCCGGGAGGAAATAGTAGTCGGCTCCGGCGTTGAGCATGCCCTTGACGGTGTAGCGTTCCCCGAGGGATTTGCCGAGGGACTCGACCTCATCATAGAAGATCTGGTTGAGCCCGTGGGCGAATCCTGCGTGGATGCCCGCGTGGAACCGGAGGTTCTTGAGCGAAGGATGCGTGAAGTATCTGTCCGCTCCGAGCAGTACGCTGTATCTGAGGGTCGAGGCCTCTCCTACTGCCCTGTAGGACGGGATGGACCCGTCTCCGGGCTTGGAACTTTCATCGAAGGTTCCGGGCCTTTCGCTGTATCCGGGGTTGTAGCTGTAGCCGATCCCGCCGCCGAAGCGCAGGGCCCAGTCGTCGGTGAAGAACCAGCTTCCCTCAAGCCCCACATTGAGCCTGCTGTCAAGCCAGCTTGAGGACGAGGCGCCGAGTTCGTACCGGGATGCCCCGGTGTCGGTCTCGGCATTCTGTCCCACGAAGCTGTCATAGCCCACTGTCGCGCTGACGAGGATGTCGCCCTTGACAGGACCGAAGTCCGCCTGCGTGCAATGGTGCTCCTGCGCTGCGGCTGACAGGCTCAACGAGAGGATACAGATTGTTGCTGTAAGTCTCTTGATCATAGTTTCATATTTAAAATGCTATTCGGAGGCGAGGGCTGCGTCAAGGGCTGCCTTTGCTTTGTCGGCCAGAGTCTCGAGCACCTTGATCCGGGCCTCGGTGTCTGCGATCCGCTTCTCGATGAGCTTTATGCTCTCCTCCTTGTTGCCGGCAGCGTTCTTGGCATCCTCGATGTACTGGGTGTACCTTGTGATGTCGGCCTGGGCATCGGCGATGGACTGCTCGTAGCTGGTGTAGTCGGCGTTGTTCCAGAGGGTCAGCAGAGCCCTGTATTCTTCGTAGAGGACGTTGAGGTCTTCTTGAGCCTTGTCGTATGCTGCCTTGGCCTTGTCACGCACTTCGGCGAGGGAAAGCATCTCCTTTACGAAGGCTTCCTGCTCTGCAAGGGCCTCGGAGACGGCTGTGTCGAAGTTGTCCAAGGTTTCCTGCATCTTGGCGATGAGCGCCGTGTAGTAATCGATGCTGTCCTTGGTCTGGATCACGAAGCCCTCGAGCTGGACTTTATTGGTCTGGGCCGCCTCGTAGTCGCTCACGGCAGTCGTGTAGGCGTTTTCGGCCTCCTCGTACTTGGTCCACGCTCCGGCTTCGGCCTGCTCTGCCTTGGCATCGGCTTCTCTTGCCTTGCCGAGGGCTGTTGCCGCATCGGCGGCAGCCTTTTTGGCTGCTTCGAGGGCTTTAAGGAGTTCGGCCTTCTTGGTGGCGTCTTTCTCGGCGTCGTAGGCTGCCTGCGCCTTGGCTTCTGCCTCTGTGGCGTCTTCGTAGGCCTTCTGTGCGGCTTCCAGGGCCTCATGCGTCTTCTCGTGTGCCGCTACTGCATCAAGGTGGGCCTGCTTGGCGTCGGCTTTTGCTTTTTCTGCTTTTGCCATCGCGTCCTTCTTGGCGGTGAGGTCTTTTACGGCTTCTTCGAGCATTTTCTGGAAGTATGCGTACTGTGCGTACAGCGTCCCGTCGTGCTTCATCGTGTCGCCTTCCTTGCCGACCCATGACTTGTAGTCCCTGATGTCACTTTCCATCTGGTTCTTGGCGTTCTCTATGAGGGCGCTGTTGACCTTCGGAACCATGAAGTTGACGGGGTCGCTCAGGCCGTTGATATAAGTGAGCACAGGGTCGTCGTCCGGATCTATGCGGTTGATGACCCTGAGGTCGTAGAGTTTGCTGAGAATCGGGATGCGTACCGTGATGCCGTCGTGGGTGTATCCATAATACACCTTGTCCGCCTCGCTGTACTTGGTGCTGAGGGCCTCTTCGCTCTCGTCGTAGGCCTTCTGTTCGTTTTCGGAGATCTTGTCCCTGAGGGCATCGACTTCCTCCCACTTGGCGTTGATCATCGGCCTGAGGGTCTCCTGGTCCGGCTGGTGCTCCTTGTGGGCGTTGAGGGTCTCGATGAAGGCTTTCTTGCCGGCGATGAGCCTGTTGTACTCGACCTCCGCCTGTGCTGCCGTGGCCTGGAGTGAAACTAGTTCGCTCTCTGCCTGGAGCTTGCGTGTCTGCTCGTTGAGAAGGAGAGTTCTCTCGCTGGAGAGCTCGGAGATGAGGGAACTGTATTCGGAGAAGAGTTTTTGGATGCGCTCATCGACCAGATCGGCTATCTCCTGCTCTATCTTCTTGACGCTGAGCCTGTAGGCTGCAATCTGGGCATCGGCTTCCGCCCTGATGCGCTCGATCTCGATGAGGATTTTCTGCTTTTCGAGTTCGAATCTCTCCTGGTCCTGCTTCATCTTTTCGCGGATGGCGTCGGCTTCGGCCCCGGTCTTGTCGGCGAGAGCCCGCTGGTACTCGGCCATGGCTTTCTGGTACTCCGCCTGGGCCTTCTGATACTCGGCTTGGGCTGCCTTGAGTGCCGCTTCGGCATTGGCTGTGGTCTTGGCGGCTTCGGCCTGGGCCTTGTTGAGCTCGGCGATGCTAAGCAGTTCGCTCGCCTTGGCCTGCCGGACTGCGGTCACTGATGAGGATTCCTGGTCATTTACGCAGGAAATTGCGCCGAGCGCGACGGCGCCAGCGGCCAGATAACATAGGATTTTTTTCATAAATAAATAGGTTGTTAGTTTTGCCTGATACCCTGAAGGCGTGTATAAATAGTCTCGGATGCGGGTATCACACCGTCCTTGCCGATTGCCATGGCAAGTTGAGGCGGTCATCCTCGGTTTACCCTTGCAAGTAAGGAAAAAATAATCACTTATCCAAATTAAATTGCATTATCTTTTCCCAGTTACGAAAAAAATGGCAATGCGGGTAAAGTTCATTAACTTTGTCCGCAGCATGACAACTCCTTCTCAAAGGCGCAAAGGCCACGTCTCATTGCTTCTGTGCAACACAATCTGGGGCGCGGCTGTCCCGGTGTCCAAATTCATATTGGCGGGCGGCATCGTCTCATCCACGGTGCTTGCGGACATACGCATATTGTCCGGGACGCTGCTTTTCTGGCTCGCCTCATCTGTCCTGAAGTCTGAAAGGGGGGAGCGCGTGGAGAAAGGGGATTATTTCAAACTTTTCCAGGCGGCGTTCTTCTCGACAGTGCTGGTGCAGCTGTTTTATATGAAAGGCATTTCCCTCTCTTCGCCGACCGAGGCGGCGATCTGTATGGCCACGCTCCCTATCTGGACTGTCATCATGTCGGCTCTCCATCTCCATGAAAGGGTGGATGCGCGCAAGGTCGGGGGTATCATTGTAGGGATGTCGGGCACTCTGCTCATTGCGCTTTACGGAAGCACTTTCACCTCGGGAGGTTCGCTTTCCGGAATCGCCTGCTGCCTGCTCTCGCAGATTTCGTATGGGGTCTATCTTGTTTTCTTCCAGGATATCATCAGGAAATACTCCCCGGTCACACTGATGAAGTGGAAATATCTTTTCGGACTGGTGATGCTTCTTCCTTTCTCGATCCGGGAGGTGCTCCTCACGCAGTGGGCGCTGCTCTCACCGAGGGTGTGGCTTGCAATAGGCTTTGTCATAATCTTCTCGACTTTCATCAGTTATTTCCTCGTCCCTTTCGGGCAGAAATATCTCCAGCCCACGACCGTGGCGATGTACAACAACCTCCAGCCCGTGGCCGCTTCGCTCATAGCCGTCGCCGCTTCCCAGGAAAGTCCCAGCATTGTCAAGGCCGCAGCCATGCTGCTCGTCTTCCTCGGTGTCTTTCTTGTCTCGCGGCGTGGTGGCAATCAGGGACGCAACTTATTTTCCTCAAAAAATGCGTAAATTTGCCTTTTGTATATGGATGATATTCTAAAAGATTTCACGCAGAGGGAGTATGAGGGCGGCTTCGTCACCGAGGTCGAGCAGGAATATGTGCCGAAAGGGCTCAGTGAAGACATCATCCGTCTCATCTCCTCAAAGAAGGACGAGCCGCAGTGGCTGCTGGACTTCAGGCTTGACGCCTACCGTCGCTGGCTCGGGATGACGCCTCCGACGTGGGGGCATCTCCGGCTTCCGAAAATTGATTTTCAAGATATAATATATTGGGCTGCACCGAAAAAGGACGAAGAGCGTCCGACAGAGATAGACCCGGCACTGTTGGAGACTTTCGACAAGCTTGGTATCCCTCTTCACGAGCGGGAGGCTCTCGCGGGTGTCAAGCCGCGCTCCGAGGTGGCCGTGGATGCGGTGTTCGACTCGGTCAGCGTCAAGACGACTTTCCGCAAGACCTTGTCCGATAAAGGCATTATCTTCTGCTCTTTCTCCGAGGCGGTGAGGGAATATCCGGATCTGGTGCGCAAGTACTTGGCGACGGTGGTTCCGCCGGGCGACAACTTCTATGCTGCACTAAACTCGGCTGTGTTCTCCGATGGATCTTTCTGCTACATCCCGAAGGGTGTCAAGTGCCCGATGGAACTCTCCAGCTACTTCCGGATCAACGCCCTGGGCACCGGCCAGTTCGAGCGGACGCTCATCATCGCCGACGAGGGCTCCCAGCTCAGCTACATGGAGGGCTGCACCGCCCCGATGCGTGACGAGCATCAGCTGCACGCCGCAGTGGTGGAGATCATCGTGGAGAAAGACGCCGATGTCAAATACAGCACCGTGCAGAACTGGTATCCCGGGGATGCCGAAGGCAAGGGAGGTATCCTCAACCTCGTGACAAAGAGGGGAATATGCCGTGGGAGCGGATCGCATTTGAGCTGGACGCAGGTAGAGACAGGGTCAGCCGTGACCTGGAAATACCCGAGCACCATACTCAAGGGGGACAACTCCTCTTCCGAGTTCTACAGTGTGGCTATGACCAACCACTTCCAGCAGGCCGATACGGGCACGAAGATGATACACCTGGGGCGCAATACCCGCAGCCGCATCGTCTCCAAGGGCATCTCAGCCGGCCGCAGCGAAAACAGCTACCGCGGCCTTGTGCACATAGCTCCCGGGGCCTCCAATTCCAGGAACTACTCCCAGTGCGACTCCCTGCTCATAGGCAGCTCGTGCGGAGCGCACACCTTCCCGGTGATACGCAACCAGAACCCGACCTCCACCGTGGAGCATGAAGCCACTACTTCCAAAATCAGTGACGACCAGCTGTTCTACTGCACCCAGAGGGGAATTAGCCCGGAGGATGCGGTGGGTCTGATAGTTGGCGGCTATGCCAAGGAGGTCCTCTCCCGGCTGCCGATGGAGTTTGCCGTCGAGGCGCAGAAGCTTCTCTCCGTTTCACTTGAAGGGGCGATAGGGTGATATGGACGGATCGATGATCATAGATTTGCTGACATCGCTCTTCGGCCTGACCTGCGTGTTTCTCGCCGGACGCAACAGCAAGTACAACTTCTGGGTGGGGTATGTCTACTCCGCCCTTCTTTTCCTGATGTTTTGGAACAAGAACCTCTACGCCAACCTGCTTCTTCAACCCATATCGCTGGGAATCAATATTCTGGGCCACTACCGCTGGACGCATCCGAGAAGCGGCGAGCAGAGTGCCGAGGACGCGAAGTCCCTCAAGGTCAGCATGCTCAGCTGGCCTCAGCGCGTACTTGTGCTGGCCGGTGTCCTGGCGCTTGCCGGGGTGTGGGGATGGCTCATAAGCATGGTGGGCAATGTGATTTTCCCCGGGAAAATCTCCACTGACCCGATCCCGTATTTGGATGCCTGCGTTACGGTGCTCATACTCACCGCACAGCTGCTGTCGGCCCTGAAGAAATGGGACTGCTGGATAGCGTGGCTCCTTGTCAACATCTCCCAGATGATCATGCACATCTCTGTGGGCCATGTGTTCATGCCTATAGTCTGCGGCCTGTACCTTGCAAACGGCATCTGGTCCCTCATATCCTGGTACCGGCTGTACGAGCGGAAATCATAAAAACAAAACAAGATATGTCTGATAATAATATACTTCTCGAAATCAAAAACCTGCATGCCGGGGTGGAGGGCAAGGAGATCCTCAAGGGGGTCGATTTGACGATCCGCCGTGGCGAGGTACATGCCGTGATGGGGCCTAACGGCGCCGGCAAGAGCACGCTCGGTGCAGTGCTCTCCGGACGTCCCGACCTCAAGGTGACCGAAGGCTCCGTCCTTTTCCAGGGGAAAGACCTCCTTGCCATGAGCCCGGAGGAGCGCTCATGGGCCGGTATTTTCCTGAGTTTCCAGTACCCGGTGGAGATCCCCGGGGTGAGCATCACCAATTTCATGAAGGCTGCGGTCAATGCACGCCGCAAGGCGCAGGGGCTGCCGGAGCTCAAGCCGGGCGAGTTCCTGACCCTGCTCCGGGAGAGCATGAACTTCGTCAAGATGAAGCCCGAGTTCGCGCGTCGCGAGGTCAATGTGGGCTTCTCCGGAGGTGAGAAGAAGCGTGACGAGATCTTCCAGATGTCGATGCTCTCTCCGGTGCTGAGCATACTTGACGAGACGGATTCGGGACTGGATGTGGACGCCCTTCGCATCGTGGCTGAGGGGGTCAACGCCCTGCGCACCGCCGATACATCATATATAGTCATCACGCACTATCACCGCTTGCTCGAATATATCGTGCCGGATGTGGTTCATGTCCTTAAAGACGGGCGTATCGTGGAGACTGCCGGCAAGGAGCTGGTGGACAGGATAGAAAAAGAAGGTTACGGGAGCATCAATGGATAAAGTTGTCCTTATAGGCCGGGATGAGGTTCCCGGGCAAATCCGTCTTGCCGCAGGCAAGTCGCTCCGCCTTACGCTCATCGCCCTGCCCGGCACATCGGAAGACGTGTCGATGGAGGTGGACATAGACGGTGAAGGCTGCGAGGTGGATATCGCGGGTCTGTATTTGTGTCGCGCAGACGAGCGGCTTTCCGTCAATGTACTTGTGCGCCACAACAGCGGCGGCAGCATATCGCGCCAGAACTTCAAGGGCATAGCCGGAGGGAATTCCCGTGCCGCGTTCGACGGACTGATATATGTGGCTCCGGGAGCACAGAAGACAAAGGCTTATCAGGAGAACCATACCATACTTCTCTCCGACACGGCCAAGGTCGAGTCGAGGCCGCAACTCGAGATATACGCAGATGACGTGGAGTGCTCGCACGGCTGCACCTCCGGTTTTCTGAACATGGAAGAGCAGTTCTACATGCGTTCAAGGGGCATTCCGGAGGATGAGGCCAAGCACCTTCAGATGGTGGCTTTTCTCGCACCGATCGTCTCCCGCCTGCCGGAAGACCTTGCAAGTCAAGTGTATGACAGTATATCCTGATGTCAAGATAAACCTCGGGCTGCATGTGCTGCGGCGCCGTCCGGACGGTTATCACGATCTGGAGACGCTGTTCGTGCCGTTCCGTGGAATGGGTGACAGGATTGACATAGAGGAGTCTGACAGGGCCTCAATTGAGATTATCGGCGGAGATTGGGACCCGTTGACGGATCTTTCCTGGCGCGCATATCGTCTGCTCTCGGAAGAGTTCGGACTTCCTCCGCTGCGGATTGTTCTGCACAAGTCGGCTCCGGTGGGGGCCGGTCTCGGTGGAGGCTCTGCTGATGCCGCGTTTACCCTCAAGGCACTCAATTCCATGTTCTCCCTTGGACTTGATGAGGCGGGGTTGGCTTCACGTGCGGCGATGCTCGGCTCGGACTGTCCGTTCTTCATTTACGACCGTCCGATGTTCGGGGAGGGCAGGGGAGAAGTCCTGACCCCCTGGGGGATAGACCTTTCAGGATATGAAATCAGAGTCGAGGTTCCGCGGGGGGTGAAGGTGAGCACGAAAGAGGCGTATTCGGGCCTTGAACTCAGCCGCGCCGGGGCGCGTGTACCGTTGAAGGAGGCCCTTTCCCGTCCGGTCGAGGAGTGGAGAGGGGTGGTCACCAATGATTTCGAGCCGTCGGTCTTCGCATCCCACCCGCAGATTGCCGCGCTCAAGGAGCGCTTCTACGCCGAAGGGGCCGTCTACTCCTCCATGTCCGGCTCAGGCTCCGCGGTCTTCGCCCTTTTCAGAAAATAGTTATATTCGCAATATAAAGTACAGTGATATGCAGACTAACCAGTATTACAAGAATGCGGCCCTTTCCAGGCTGAAGGGCAACTGGTCGCCGGTTGTGGTGGCGACGATTGTGTTTATTCTTATTTCAGTGATATGCTCAAGCAGCAACCTGGCAGGCGGCTCAGAGAGCGGGATGTCGCTCCCTGTGGCCAATGTCCTCGCCATGTCGGGGGTGAGCTTCGTCCTTGCCGTGTTTGTGATAGGGCCGGCCAGTGTGGGATATGCCAACTCCCTGCTGCTCATGTACCAGACCGGCAACACCGCAGTGACCGGCAATATGTGGAACCTCACCACTGACAATTATATCCACAAGATGCTGGGCTATCTCTGCATGTCCGTGAAGATCATGCTGTGGTGTCTGCTGCTTTTCATCCCCGGGATCGTGATGAGTTTCGCCTATGCGCTGACTCCTTACATATTGCAGGAGCGGCCGGAACTGTCGGCCTGGGAGGCGAGCACGCGCAGCCGTGAGATGATGAAAGGCCATAAGTTCGACCTTTTCTATCTGTACCTCAGCTTTATAGGCTGGTTCATCCTGTCGATTCTCACTTGCGGGATAGGCTTCATCTGGCTGATACCTTATATGCAGATGAGCGTGGCCGCGTTCTATGAGGATCTCAAGGCGGAGACGACCATAGTGCTCGGCTGATAAATGTCACCTAAGGCGGCAGGACTGTCTGATAACAGCAGGAGAATAGCGAAAAACACTCTCCTGCTGTATTTTCGTATGCTCCTGCTGATCCTGATCGGCCTGTTCACCTCGCGTGTCGTGCTCGATGCGCTGGGGGTTGAGGATTACGGAGTCTATAACGCCGTCGGCGGGGCTGTCACCCTGTTCACTTTCATCTCAGCGTCCATTTCGTCTGCCATAAGCCGCTTCATCTCGTTTGAACTCGGCAGGGGGGACGAGGAGAAGTTGAGGCGAGTGTTCTGCGCCGGGGTAGTCATCCAGCTGGTGCTGTCGGCAGTCATAATATTGCTGGTGGAGACACTCGGCATGTGGTTCCTCAGGGAGAGGATGGTCCTGCCGGAGGGCCGGGAACGGGCGGCAGAAACGGTGCTTCACTGCTCTCTGGGTGTGTTGGTCTTCAATCTTCTTTCCGTGCCGTACAATGCCACGATCGTCTCGCATGAGAAGATGTCGGCGTTTGCCATCATCAGCCTTGTCGAGGCCGGACTCAAGCTCATGGTGGCTCTGCTTCTGTATGTCTCTGTGTTCGACAAGCTTGAGACTTACGCCTTGCTGATGCTCGCCGTGGCCGTGGTGGTGCGCAGCGCGTATTCCCTGTATTGCCGCAGGCATTTTCCCGAGAGCCGTGGCAGGCTGGCGGTGGACTGGCCTCTGGTCAGGGAGATGTCCGGGTTTGCGGGATGGAGTTTTTTCGGGACGAGCGCTTATGTGTTCAATACGCAGGGGGTCAATCTTGTTGTCAATCTCTTCTTCGGTGTGGCTGTCAATGCTGCCCGAGGGGTGGCCGCACAAGTGGAGGGCATAGCGCGGCAGTTCGTCTCCAATTTTCTGACTGCCATCAACCCGCAGATTACCAAGTCCTGGGCGTCTGGAGATAAGGAATACAGTTTTGAACTTGTCCGCAAAGGTGCAAAGTATTCGTATCTGGTGATATTGGCTTTCTTCATCCCGCTGCTTTTCGAGGCGGAGACAGTGCTCGGGATTTGGCTTGTTGAGGTGCCGGCGATGGCCGCTCAGTTTGTGAAGTTGTCCCTGGGAGGGCTTCTTGTGGATCTGACGGGAAATTCGCTGTTGACACTGGTTCTAGCGTCCGGGAAAGTCCGTAAATATTATCTTGTTACGGGACTGGTGTCATATATGTGCCTTCCTCTGGTGTGGCTTGCTTTCAAGGCGGGTGCCCCGGCATGGTGGGCGTATGCGGTGTTCATCGTGATATATTTCGCCGTGCTGGTGCTGCGGCTCTTGCTTGTCCGCTCACGGACAGGCTTTCCTCTCGGGAGGTTCTTCCGGTCTGTGGTTCTGCCGCTTGCTGCGGTGAGCGCCGTCTCGCTTGTCCTGCCATGTCTGGTGCATCACTTCCTTCCGTCCGGGTTTGTAAGGGTTTTGCTGGTGTGCCTTGCAGCATGGGGATCCATGGCAGTGTCGGTGTTTGTGGTGGCACTCACTCCCGGGGAGAGGGCGTTCGTCACGAGGAAATTCGGACGCGGGCATTTCCCTGACAAGATCGCCATAGAAGACTCATATTTCGAGGCTATGGGACGCCGTCCGGATCTTCGCAACCCCCTCAGATACACGGAGAAACTCCAGTGGCAGAAGCTCCATGACCACAATCCGCTGTATCATGTCCTGGCCGACAAGGCGGAGGTCAAGTCCCACGTGGCGGAACTGATAGGGGAGGAACACGTCATCCCGACGCTTGGCGTTTGGGAAAGGGTTGAGGACATAGACTGGGATTTCCTCCCGGAGCGCTTTGTTCTCAAATGCACCCACGACAGCGGAAGCACGATGGTGTGTAAGGACAAAAAATCATTTGACAGGTCCGGTGCCTGCCGGAGGTTGAGGGAGTGTATGGGCAAGAGATATTGGATGCGTGACCGGGAGTGGGCCTATAAGGGCATACGCCCGAGAATCATAGCGGAGAAATATATGGGAGAAGACATCCGGGACTACAAGTTCTTCTGTTTCAATGGCATGCCGGAGCTGATGTTCGTGGCTTCAGACAGGGCCGACAGGACGGAAGAGACAAAGTTCGACTTCTTCGACATGGATTGGCGGCATCTCGACATACGCAACGGGCATTCCAACGCCCCGGTGCCTCCTGCGCGCCCGGAGCATTTTGAGGACATGAAAATTCTTGCCGCGACACTCTCACACGGCATCCCGCAGGTGAGGATGGACTTTTATGAGATAGACGGTCGGGTCTATTTCGGGGAATATACATTTTATCACTGGAGCGGGCTTGTGCCTTTTGAACCTGATGAGGCCGATTTTCGTATCGGTGAACTTTACAAGATAAGATGAGAACTGTTGTATATACTTGTATAATAGGTGGGTATGATACTCTTCTCCAGCCTGCGGAGCCTGCGGCGGACTTCGATTATGTCTGCTTTGTGGGAAAGGGCGAGAAGACGGCAGAGAAGGTCGGGGTATGGCAGATATGCGAATTTGACTGCGGCATAAGCGATCCCGGTCTGAGGTCACGCTACCCGAAGATGCATCCTCATATACTGCTGTCTGATTATGACGCATCCCTGTGGATTGACGGCAATATCGAAGTGCTTGATGATTCTCTGTGGCGTGCTGTGCGCATCAAGGAAGCCGCCGGCGTGAAATACAGCGGAGTGGCGCATCCCAGCCGTACGGATGTGTTCCAGGAGGCGAGAATGTGCTACAACATGCACTATATATCTGCTCCGCAGCTGTTGAAAGTCTGGGTATGGCAGTATCTCCATGGGATGCGCAGGGGCTCCGGCTTGATGGAGAACAACATAATATTCCGTCAGCACAATGATGCAGATGTCATAGTGTTGGACGGGATGTGGTGGAGGTGCGTGATGAGCATAGCGCGCAGGGACCAGCTTTCTCTCATGCCGTGCCTGCGCCGTTGCGGGATTCCGAGGGACTACCTCCTGCCGCGGGCGCAGAACAGCCGCAACCATCCGGGCCTCAGATATTTGCCGCATAAATAAATAATCACTATCTTTGCCCCTCGTGTCCCTCGGGTAGGGACGATCAAGGTTTAATTTTTTAAAAACAGATTCACAATGGCTGTTAAAATTCGCTTGCAGCGCCACGGAAAGAAGAATTTCGCATTCTTCCACATTGTAGTGGCAGATTCTCATTCACCACGTGACGGTCGCTTCATCGAGCAGATCGGCTCTTACAACCCTAACACCAACCCTGCGACCATCGTTCTCAATGCAGAGCGCGCGCTTGCATGGATCAAGGTAGGTGCAGAGCCGACTCTCACCGCACGCCGCATCCTCTCCTATGAGGGAGTGCTTCTCCGTCATCACCTCGACGGCGGTGTAGCCAAGGGTGCTCTCACCCAGGCTGAGGCCGACAAGAAGTGGAACGACTGGAAGGCTCAGCGCGACGCCAAGATCGAGGCCAAGAAGACCGCTCTCAAAAACAGCGACATCGAGGCCAAGAAGGCTGCCAAGGCTGAGGAAGTCAAGGTGAACGAGGCACGCGCCGAGGCTCTCCGCAAGAAGGCTGAGGAGCTCGCCGCAAAGCAGGCCGCCGAGGCTGCCGCAGCTGCACAGGCTGAGGCTCCTGCAGAGGAGGCCGCTGAAGCTCCGGCCGAGGCGTAATGCTGAGGATCGCAAAGATTCTTAAATCCAACGGCACCGATGGCGGACTCCTGATTGGGCTTTTCGACATCGATGTGGAGGAAATCGACCTCAAGGAACCGGTGTTCATCGAATTCGATGGACTGCCGGTTCCTTTCTTTTTTCAGGACATCCAGGCCAAAGGCTCGTCCAAGGCCATAGTGCATCTCAATGATGTTCTGGATCTTGCGGACGCAGAAGAAATGGTGGGAAGAGATGTCTGGACGGAAGGCGAGACAGAGGAAGATTCCGGGACGGACATCATAGGCTGGACTGTGCTCTGCCGGGGCGAGAGACTTGGAGAAGTGACTGACATAGAACCTATACCGGGCAATTTTTGTATCTATGTGGGGGATGCTTTGCTCCCTCTTCACGAGGACTTTATAATCTCGGCGGATCCGCAGTCGCGGACTCTGGACCTTGACCTGCCGGAGGGCCTTTTGTGATATGGCGACGGCCCCGGAGGTGAGTATAGTCATAGTCTGCATGGACAGGCTAGATAATCTGTATCCCTGTCTGCGCAGCCTTAGGGAGCATACTGTGTCCGTCTCTTATGAGACTCTCGTGGTAGCATACCGTTTTTCGGGAGACAATCTGGCGAAGGTCCGGGCTGATTTCCCTTGGGTGGAGTTTGTGGAGAGCCGGCAGACGCGCGGTTTTTCGGAGAACAACAATCTGGCCCTGTGCCGTGCCCGGGGCAGGTTCTGCTTTATCCTCAATGACGATACCGAAATCCGCGAGGATGTCATCGGGGCTCTCGTAGCCGACTTCGGAAGGCTTCCGGAGAGTGCCGCCATCGTGACCCCGCGCCTTGTCAATGCTGATCTTTCGCTCCAGCTCTGCGGGAGGCCACCGTATCCTGCACGCAATTATGTCCTTCAGCAGTGGCATCTGCATTCTGAGCCGAAGGATGATACGGTCGGGAGGACCCCGCTCACGGGGCAGGTGTTCCGCACATCCAATATTTCGGGGGCCGCGTTCCTGATAAGGACGGAGATATTCCGCGAGCTCGGGTGGTTTGATGAGCGCTATTTCTTCACGCCGGAGGACATCGCCCTCTCCACGCTGGCCCGCAGCAGGGGATACGGCGTGTATGTGGATGCCGCGGTGGCGGTGGTGCACAAGTGGCGCACCACCGCCGGCAGGCTTTCGCCTGCCGTACGGCCTTCGGCCGTCCGCGGCTCCCTCATCTTCTTCAGCGGAGGCTCGCCGCTCAAGTATTTCGCACTTGCCCTCGGGGTGTGGACAGCGGAATTTTCCAAATACATTAAGGCTGCGCTTCGCTGCCGTCTCCGCCCCTCGGAGCAGAACCGCATCAAGAAGCTGACTTTCCGCAACATCTGCCGCAGCATCTTCACCCGCCGCAGCCCGAAAGAGATATTCATCAGATATTCCGATTGACAGATGCCGAAAGTTCTTGCTATAGTCGTGACCTACAACGCGACGAAGTGGGTTCAGACTTTCAGGGCAGTACGGTGATGTCGCTTGAACATGTGTAAGTAATATGGCAGAAAAGAACAACATACCGCAGTTCGTGAATAGCGATTCTTTCATGGCTGATAAAAACTATGTCAAGTGGTTGTCCGGCTTGAAAAAACGCTTCCGTATGGCACAACTTAAAGCTGCCGTCAAAGTGAATAAGGAAATGCTCAAATTCTACTGGAGTTTGGGAGAGGACATTTGCGAGAAGCAGAGACAATATAAGTGGGGAGCAAAGGTTATTGACAGACTCAGTCTTGATATGCGCTCAGAATTCCCTCAGAGTGAGGGCTTTTCCAGAACCAACTTGTATGATATCAAACGATGGTTCGCGTTCTATTCAAGCCAAATAGAATTTGTCCACCAAGCTGGTGGACAAATACAGAAGGTGGATAATTCCAATACTCCTGTCCCGGAGATTCTGCTCTGTGTGCCTTGGAGGCACCAAACGGTCATTGTTTCCAAGTGCGACACGATAAACGCCGCAATGTTCTATCTTAACAAGGTGGTTGAAAGCAATATGAGCCGTACAGAGTTGGAGAATGTGATCAAGGCTCAACTATACGAACATGCAGGCAAGTCAGTGAATAACTTTGATATTGCGCTGCCACGACCACAAAACGCATTGGCAACAGAAATTATAAAGGATCCTTACAAGTTGGATTTCTTCTCGTTGCCAAACAAGTTCAGTGAAATGGATTTGGAGAATAAATTAGCCACAAACATCACCCGTTTTCTTTTGGAACTGGGTAAAGGGTTTGCTTATGTCGGTCGGCAGATGGAACTTGACACGCCAAGCGGAAAGTCTTACTTCCCCGACATGGTTTTCTATCATACCCGTCTGAAATGCTATGTGGTGATAGAACTGAAAATAGTGGATTTTATACCTGAGTTCATTGGTAAATTGAATTTCTACGTTTCGGCTGCTGATGAATTGCTTAGAGGTGATGGAGACAATCCAAGCATTGGCATTCTTCTTTGCAAAGACAAGGATTCATCTGTTGTGGAATGGTCTCTGCGCGGTATCACTACTCCTTTAGGTGTGGCAAGTTATCAGTTGCAGGAGGTCTACGAACGGACATTGCTGGAAATTAAGGATCAAAAATAATATATATGGCGAAGGTGTTGGCTATAGTCGTGACCTACAATGCGATGCGGTGGGTGGACAAGTGTCTCGGAAGTCTTTTCGGCAGCCGCTTGCGTCCTGATGTCCTTGTCGTGGACAACGGCTCCACCGACGGGACACGCGAATTTGTCCAGGAGCGTTTCCCGGAAGCGGAGCTGATTCTCTCCGACGGCAATCCCGGCTTCGGAGCGGCCAACAATATCGGGTTGCGCCTTGCCTTGGAGCGGGGATATGATTTTGCCTACCTTCTTAATCAGGACGCCTGGGTCGAAAAGGACACCATCTCGACCCTTGTGGCTGCGGCCCGTCCTGACTTCGGTATTTTGAGCCCGGTGCAGAACGATGCTTCCGGGCGGCTTGACGCACAGTTTGCCCGTAAATGCTCCCGTTATCTGAAGGCTGCCGCAGTTGTGGCTCCGGACTCGCGGCTGGTGGTGGATGTCCCGTTCGTGATGGCGGCGCACTGGCTCGTCTCGCGAAGGGCTCTTGAGATTGTCGGCGGTTTTTCACCCGCGTTCAGCCAGTACGGGGAGGATGACAATTATATCGACCGTCTGCACTGGAGGGGACTGCGCTGCGGAGTTGTCCCGGCTGCGAAGGCTGTCCACGACCGCGCCGGCAGGAAAACACCTCGGGAGAAGAGGATGAGGCTGAAGTGCATCGCCGTCGTGGTCCGGCTCAGTGACCCAGGGCGTTGCTGGCTGTGGAGGAGACTGGCATGGCCGTTTGAACTTGCCGGCATGTCGCTCAAGAATTTTTCCCTCATCCCGCTCCGCTTCATCCCGGAACTGCGCGCCCGTATCCCGGAACTTCGCCGCCTGCGCAAGGAATCCCGGAGAAAGGGAGCGTTCCTGCGCCAATAAGGCGATAAGAACGTCTGACAAAAATTTCTGATACACCGGAATCCTTGTTTTAGGCGTGTCTACGGTATATTTGCACCAAAACACTAATACCGATGACAAGTATCAGAAAATTCATTTTCGCAACCTCCCTGCTCGCCACATTGTGCTGTAGCGGCGCTTTCGCCCAAGAGGGAGACACTGCCCTCGAGAACTACTTCATGACATCCGCCGAGGTGACCCCGGATGCTGATGGTTTCATAGGCCGCTGGCTCTTGCTTGAGCCTATCAGCAAACCCAACCGAACCAATACCGTCTTTACGGACAGTTACCTGCGCGAGGCGTTCTACACCGAGTATTTCCCGGGACAGTTCACCGCCGTGCCTAAACCGGGCTCCAAAGTCAAGGTCGGAAAACAAAGCCTCACCTGGCATGCCTTTGACAGCAAGTTGTATAATGTGAAGCTGTTCCGCTTCGCAAGCAATCTCAAAACGGATGTCTACGGGGTGCTGTTCTGGGCCGTGACGGTCATCAACTGCCCAGAGGATATGGAAGTAAGGCTTTCCGCCGGCTCCAACTCCGCTTCAATGTGGTGGCTCAACGGAGAAGAGGTTCTCCTTCTCTCTGGAGACAGGCGCATGGTGATGGACGACGGCATGTCCGGAAAAATCACCCTCAAGAAAGGCAAGAACATCCTCCGCGGCGCGGTGATCAACGGTCCGGGAATGAGCGACTTCTGCGTGCGCTTCCTTGATGCCGACCTCAATCCGGTCAAGAACATAACCATATCCAACAAATAAGCATACCCTTACGATGAAAAAAATACTGATGGGGGCTGTAGCCCTCGCCTCTTTGGTGTCCATGTCCGGTGTGGCCTCTGCCCAGAGCAGCACTTCCCGCAGCGGCAAACCGTTTATCCATGACCCGTCCACGATAATGCTCTGTGACGGCAAATATTACACTTTCGGCACCGGCGGCGGAGGCCTGATCTCCGAGGACGGCTGGCTCTGGAACGGAGGTGCCGTGCGCCCGGGCGGCGGCGCTGCGCCTGACGCCATCAAGATCGGAGACCGTTATCTCATCGCATACAGTGCGACCGGAGGCGGACTTGGCGGTGGACATGCAGGCAGGGTGCTGACGATGTGGAACAAGACCCTTGATCCGAATTCTCCGGATTTCAAATACACTGAGCCGATCGAGGTTGCCAGTTCCCTCGTGGATGAGGACTGCGATGCCATTGACGCCGGGCTCCTGCTTGATCCGACTGACGGCAGGCTGTGGCTCACTTACGGCACATATTTCGGCTTCATCCGTCTTGTGGAGCTCGACCCTGCTACCGGTGCGAGGGTTGAGGGCAACGAGCCGGTAAACGTAGCCATCGACTGTGAAGCCACGACTCTTATGTACCGCAACGGCTGGTACTACCTTCTCGGTACCCACGGCACCTGCTGCGACGGGGCAAATTCAACCTACAATATAGTAGTGGGTCGTTCGCGCAAGGTCACCGGGCCTTATCTTGACAACGTGGGGCGCGACATGCTCCGCGGAGGCGGCAAGATGGTGCTTGCGGCGCACGACAGGGTCACCGGCCCGGGACATTTCGGACGCTACATCGAAGAAGAGGGCGTGGAGAAGATGTCCTGCCACTTCGAGGCTGACCTTGACAGGAGCGGCCGCAGCGTGCTCGGCATCCGTCCGCTGCTCTGGAAGAACGACTGGCCTGTGGCCGGAGAGCTTTTCAAGGACGGCACCTACGAGATCGAGTCCGAGCGCAGGGGCTACGCCCTTGAACTTGCCGTGGACTTCGTCCGTATGGCTGGCGGAATGCGCGGCTTCTGGCGCAACAACGACGAGCCGGAGGTCATCATCGAAGACCAGAAACTCGAAGATGTTATCGGGACTTGGCCGGAGGGCAATATCGATGTCCGTATCGGCGACTACATGTTCCGACCTCATCAGAAGTGGACCGTCACGGCTGTCCCGGATGCCGGAGGATACCTCGGCGCTCCTTATTATAAGATCGTGATCGAAGGCACCGAGCGTGCTTTAGCGGCTGCAGAAGGTGCGGAACTTGTGACCGTTCCTCAGTTCACCGGAGCGGCCGAGCAGCTCTGGAGGATAGAGCAGCTCACTGACGGCACCTACCGTATAATGCCTAAGAGCGTCCCTGGTACGGATGAGAAATATGCTCTCATCTCCATCGCCGACAGCACCCCGGCTCTCGGCAAGTTCGACATGGGCAGCGACAACTCCAAGTGGAACTTCAGGGCTCACTGACGCTGGCCTCACATCGTAGCAGTACAAAAAAAGACAGCCTCGAAAGAGACTGTCTTTTTTTGTGCGGACGGTGAGACTCGAACTCACACAGGCCAACGCCCACTACCCCCTCAAAGTAGCGTGTCTACCATTTCACCACGTCCGCATTACTTTGGGACTGCAAAGTTATGCAGAATTTATTTAATTGCAAATTTTTCTGTGCGGAAAATCTGAAATTTCAAACTTCTTCCTCTGAATCATCACTTTTGGGGATTGCGCCGCCGTGCATCTATTTCCATATTTGTAGACTGGAAACAAAGTACATGAGATGACACTTGACAAGCTTGAAACAGGTAAGACGGCCATTATCAAGACCGTAGGGGGCGATGGCTCTCTGCGACAGCATTTTCTTGACATGGGAGTGATCCCGGGGCAGGAGGTTACGTTGACCAAACTGGCGCCTCTTGGCGATCCGATGGAATTGCTCATAGACAGTTACACTCTCACATTGCGCAAGGCTGATGCCGCACGCATCGAGATAAGTCCGGTGGATGGTCCCGCCGAGGACAAGGCTGAGTCGCGTGATGACAGCTGGCTCTATGGCGGCGAGGATGCCCATCCCGGACTCGGAGAAGGCGGGAAGTACCACACGGGCGATGAGACTCCGCTCCCGAAAGATGCGGTTCTGACCTTCGCCCTTGCCGGCAACCAGAATTGCGGCAAGACCACCCTTTTCAATCAGCTGACCGGTTCCAACCAGCATGTAGGCAATTTCCCGGGCGTGACCGTTGACCGCAAAGATGGTGTCATAAAAGGCTATCCTCAGACGCGGATCACAGATCTCCCCGGCATCTATTCCCTCTCCCCGTATTCTTCGGAAGAGATAGTCTCGCGTCAGTTCATACTCGACCAGAAGCCGACAGGCATCATCAACATCGTGGATGCCAGCAATATAGAGCGCAACCTCTACCTCACCATGCAGCTCATGGAACTCGATGTCCCGATGGTGCTGGCCCTCAATATGATGGATGAGGTCCGGGGCAACGGCGGCTCCATCAATGTCAACGAGATGGAGGCGATACTCGGCCTGCCGGTCGTGCCGATCTCGGCGGCAAAGGGAGAAGGTATCCAGGAACTTGTGGACCATGCCCTGCATGTGGCCAGGTACCAGGAGAAACCTGCCCGCCAGGATTTCTGCGACCCCAAGGAATACGGGGGCGCGGTGCACCGCTGCCTGCATGGAATAATGCATCTTGTCCAGGATCACGCTGACCGTGCCGGTATCCCGATACGTTTTGCGGCGAGCCGCATAGTCGAGGGTGACGAGGCCATAATCACGGCTCTTGAGTTGTCGGAAAACGAGAAAGAGATGATAGAGCACATCATAGTGCAGATGGAGCAGGAGAGGGGGCTTGACCGCTGTGCCGCGATGGCGGACATGCGTTTCTCTTTTATCCGCAGGCTGTGCGCCAAGACCGTGGTGAAGCCGCATGAGAGCAAGGAGTACAGAAGGAGCCGCTCTATCGACAAGGTGCTTACGGGCAAGTGGACAGCTATACCTATCTTCTTGGTTGTCATATCATTGGTGATCTGGCTTTCGGTGGATGTGCTGGGTGCGCCGCTTCAGGATCTGCTCCAGAAGGGCATTGACTGGATTTCCGCCGCCTGTGATGCCGGGATGCAGAAGCTTGATGTGGCCCCGGCTGTGAGGGGACTGGTTGTTGACGGCGTGTTCGGGGGTGTCGGCACGGTGTTGAGCTTCGTGCCGGTCATCGTCATCCTGTTTTTCTTCCTCTCCCTGCTTGAGGACAGCGGCTACATGGCACGTGTGGCGTTTGTCAGTGACAAGATTCTCCGTAAGATAGGTCTCAGCGGCCGGAGCATCGTGCCGCTGCTGATAGGTTTCGGCTGCTCAGTGCCGGCAGTCATGGCCACGCGCACGCTCTCGTCCGCCCGGGACAGGAGGATGACGGTCCTGCTCACCCCGTTCATGAGCTGCTCGGCCAAGATACCTATCTATGCGTTCCTCACCAGTGCGTTCTTCCCGGGGCACGGCGGGCTGGTGCTGGTGATACTCTACCTCTCCGCCATCCTTGTGGGGGTGCTTGTGGCGTTGTGCGCCAAGCTTCTTCCCCATTCCGGGGAACCGGCTCCGTTTGTGCTTGAGCTCCCCAATTACCGCATGCCCGGGGCCAAGAACGTGGGACATCTGCTCTGGGACAAGACCAAGGATTTCCTGCAGAGGGCGTTCACAGTGATTTTCGTGGCTTCGATTGTCATCTGGTTTCTCCAGTCTTTTGATTTTAGGCTCAACCTGGTCGATGCCAAGGACAGCATGCTTGCCGCCATCGCGGGGGTGATAGCCCCGTTGTTTGCCCCTATCGGTCTGGGTGACTGGAGGATAGTGACGGCTCTGATCTGCGGTTTCCTCGCCAAGGAAAGTGTCGTTTCGACCCTTACCGTGCTGGGAGCGGCCTCGGTGCTCACTCCGCTTACGGCTGTGCCGATGCTCGCATTCTGCCTGCTCTATACTCCGTGCGTGGCCACCATCGCTGCGGTGCGCCGTGAACTTGGGGGAAAGACGGCCTTCGGGATGGTTGTGTTCCAGTGCCTTATAGCTTATTTCTGCGCCTGGCTCTCCTATATGGTCGCAGGGCTTTTCGTATGAACATCGCTTCTATAATCATACTTGTATTGGTGCTCGCGGCACTCCTACTCGCGCTCCGGACCTTCAGGGGAAAGGGGCGCGGGGGCGGATGCTGCGGCAGTTCGCGGTGCAGCGGTTGCAACGGCTGCGCTGCGGCTGACCTTTGTCACCACAAAGACAGGCGGGGCTGAGACGGTCAATGTCCCCGTGGCGTAGGTAAAGTCCTCTCCAGCCGTCCAAGGTAGGGGAGAAAAGCATGAAAAATACCCCAACCTTTGGGCGGCGGGGTAGTGTGGATAGTTTGTGGTGTAATGGAGCCACCTTCTTTTTCTTTGTGGATTTTTTGATGTTATGAATTAATCGCTATATTTGCGAGTAAACCATATAAATCAAAACCATGCGTGTCGTCTTTCTATTCTCTGCGGCAATCTTTCTTTTCGGATGTGCTCACGAAAATGATTATCTGTCCTCGCTGAACCTCAAGCAAGAGAATCTGACGCCGAAATCGACGATAGACCTCGCCACCTATGATATTCTTCAGCCGGTGGGTATCGCAAAAAGCGGGAACTGCCTTGCCGTTACGGACAATGGTGGCAGCAAACATTTGATTATCATAGATGAAAATACAGGTGAGCATCTTGAGCTTGTCTCAAAAGGCCGCGGCCCCGGGGAGATGGTGGGCGCAATGATGGCTCCGTATCTTGACGGGGTCACGTTATATGATCCGTCATCTTCAAAGACACTTGTTTATATCGACCTTCAGAAATCAATGCGGGAGGGCAAGGCCTGTATGGATACCCTTGGCCGCTTCGTGGACAGCTTTTCATTTCCGGCGAAAATCGTCAGTTCCCGTAACGGGATGATTGCTACCATGGCCGGGCGTAAAGATGTCTGGTATGCTTCTCTCGGCAGAGAAGGGCAGGTCCTCTCGTTTGTGGGCCCTCCACAATATAAGGAGTTGGAAGAAATGGATGAAAGCAGATATTTTTCGTTCCTTGTCTCCTCGCACATTACTGTCAGCCCGGACGGGGACAAGGTGTGCTGCGCGACATCCCATGCCGCCGCGTTGTCCTTTGCGTCATTGGATGATGGTGGCATACTAAGTGAATACCGCCGATATGAGTTTGACCCGCCCGAGATTGTCCGCGGAGACAGATATACTGCTTTCTCGAAGAGTGGCAAAAGCTGTTTCCGTTCTCCAGCCTCGGACAATGACAATGTCTACCTTTTGTATTCCGGGAAGCCGTTCGACAACGCGGATTCTCCGAACTATGAATGTAACCATCTGATAATCTATGGCTGGGACGGCACGCCGAAACGGCACATTGTGCTTGGAGAGAGCGTGATGTCGATAGCCGTTGACGGAAATATGCTGTATGGCCTCAGCAGTTGGCCCGACAGCCGGATTCTTGTCTATGACTTGCCCTGACCGGCCTGGTCCGTGCATCGTGAACGGTCCCGCAGAATAAGAAATTTTTTCTTTTTCCTGCGGGATTATTATATTTGTGTCGAGTATGGATTCATTTTCCGTCAATATGAAAGCGTCAGAGCTCGTGGAGTCCAACCCGGGCCTGCTTATGGTTCTTTCCCGCCTCGGCATAGTCGGCAGTTTCGGGGAAAGAACCATCTCTGAAATCTGTGTCCAGCATGGCCTCGATGCCCGCACTGTCATCATGATATGCAGGGTGTATTCTTCTCCTGACTACGTCCCCTCTCCGGAGGATTTGCGCAGTTGCAGTGTCGCGGATGTGCTCCGGTACTTGCACTGCTCGCACGACTATTATCTCAAGAAAGCATTGGAGAGCATAGCCGTGTCCATGGAAGCCCTGATTTCCCCGTGCCGGAAAGACAGGCAGCAGGTCATGTGGAACTTCTTTCTCCAGTATAAGTCCGAACTCAAGAGTCACTTCGAGTATGAGGAGGGTGCGGTCATACCATATGTGCAGAATCTGATGCTCGGAAGGCACGACCCTTCATTCAGCATCGACTGCTTCGAGGAGAACCATTCCAACATCGACGAGAAACTCTCCGACCTCAAGAACCTTTTGCTCAAGTCCCTCCCCCACGAGTGCGATGACGACAGGCGCATATCGCTTCTGATATATCTGTTCGCTCTTCAGAACGACCTCCGCTCGCACACCTATATAGAAGACAATATGCTGGTTCCACTGGCCCGCCTCATGGAGAATCCGATGCTCCCTCAGGCGGAACGTGGCCGGGACACGCAGTCCGACGAGGGGCAGGTCGAACTTTCCGAACGTGAGAAGGAGATTCTGGTGAGCGTGGCCAAGGGACTTATAAACAAAGAGATAGCAGATAAGCACAATATCTCTGTCAACACAGTCATTTCCCATCGCAAGAACATCAGCCGCAAGACTGGCATCAGGACCGTCGCCGGCTTGACGGTCTATGCGATACTCAACAACCTTATAGACATAAAATCCATTGAATAATGCTTCAACTGACAGTTCCGGGAGGAGCAGACAAGGTGCTTCTTCATTCGTGTTGCGCACCATGCAGCGGCGCAATCATAGAGTGCATGCTTGCAAACGGCATCACTCCGGTAGTTTTTTTCAGTAATTCCAACATCTTTCCTCAGGAGGAGTATGACCATCGCAGGGAAGAGCTTCACAGGTATTGCGACTCACTGGGAGTCGAGGTGGTCGATGATGTCTATGATCATGAAGCCTGGCTCAAATCTGTAGCCGTCGGCCTGGAGAAAGCCCCGGAGCGGGGGCCGAGATGTGTCAAGTGCTTCCGCTTCCGTCTTTTCCGGGCGGCGGCCTGGGCATCGGCGCACGACATCCATGTGGTGACTTCATCGCTTGCATCATCCCGCTGGAAGAATCTCGACCAGGTCAGCGCAGCCGGCGACTGGGCATGCAGCCTGGTCAACAGCGCGTTTCCGGATTCGGAACCTATCATCTGGTGGGCGCAGAACTGGCGCAAGGGAGGCCTGCAGATACGCCGCGGCGAGATAATCCGCGAGCAGGGCTTTTATAACCAGACGTTCTGCGGCTGTGAATTCTCCAGCCACTTTGAGGGCGCTTCCAAAAAGGCCGCTACCGCGCAGGCATCGTCCGACACGGAATAGCGGTTTATCCGGAATCTTAGCCAAAATGCAACAAATCCTCTGATTTTGGCTGAGATTCCTAGGAGTCTTATATGTAAGACTTTGATTTGAAGATAAGTAAAAGAAAAATGATAGATTGGGGAATCTCAGCCAAAATGCGATATTTTTATCTGTTTTGGCTGAGATTCTTTGAAAATACCGTGCGCGGCGCTATATTTGTCCAATAAATGTAGGGCTCATGAATACGGCAAACATTATCGGCAGGAAGCGGGAACTGGAAATAATCGACAGGCTTTATCGCTCGGACAAGTCGGAGTTTCTCGCGATTTACGGACGTCGTCGCGTCGGCAAGTCATATCTTGTGGATGAGGCATTCCGGGATGAACTAGCTTTTTCCGTGGTCGGAACATTCAAAAAATGTGATGACGGAGAGAAACCGATGTACAAGAAAACGCAGCTAAGGCATTTTTACCGCAGTTTGCTGGACTACGGTCTGGATGACTCTTATAAGGAGCCGGATAACTGGTTTGACGCATTCGACCTTCTTAAAAAACTGCTCTCGCAGAGCGGGGACTCCAGAAAAGTCGTGTTCATAGATGAACTTCCTTGGTTGGCCGGGCCGAAATCCTCTGAACTTGTTGAGGAACTCGGATATTTTTGGAACAGTTGGGCGGCACGGCAGAGAAACATCTTTCTGATAGTATGCGGGTCCGCGACAAGCTGGATGCTCGACAACATCATAAGGGATTATGGTGGGCTTCATGGACGCCTGACGGAAAAGATGTACCTGTCACCATTCAATCTTTCCGAGTCCAGACAGTATTATTCGAGCCGGGGCTTCCACATGTCCGATTATGAAATAGCCTTGAGCTATATGTCTATAGGCGGGATTCCATATTATATGGACCGCTTCCGTCCGGACAGGACATTGAGCCAGAATATCAATGAGTTCTATTTTCGCAATGCCTCGATTGATCATGAGTTCAGGGATGTCTATACCGGACTGTTCCAGTCGGCTGACAGATACATAGATATCGTGCGCTCGCTTGGCGGAAGGTTCTACGGCATGACCAGGACCGAACTGCTCGAAGATACGAAACTCAAAGGCGGAGGGACATTTACCAGGATGCTGGACAATCTGCAGGAATGCGGGATTGTGCGTTCTTTCTCCCGCTACGGGAAGAAGCGCAAGGAGACGGTCTATCAGCTGTGCGATTTCTTCACGTTGTTCTACCTGAATTTCGTGGGGCAGAACGGACAGCGCAAGGACTGGGTCTATTTCCAGAGGTCACATGAATATGAGAACTGGAGCGGAAGGACATTTGAGCTGTTGTGTTCCCGTCACCTTGAACAGATACGTGAGGCCCTGAGGATAAAGTCTGTCGGGCGGGATTACAGTTGGACAGGGCAGTGTCCGGCCGGACGGAATGTCCAGGTGGATATGGTGATACCGTCTCCGGATGAGCGTACAGACTATCTTTGCGAGATGAAGTTCTCAGAGAATCGTTATTACATAACCGAAGATTATGAGAAGAAGTTGCTGGACAAACTGGATGCGTTCCGTGCTTCCAAGAACCACAAGCCGTCACACTCGGTTCTTATGGTCATGGTCACGTCCATGGGACTTGGAGAATCCGGATACAGCAGGATAGTGAATGCAGAGGTGACCTTGTCGGATCTTTTCAAACCTTAATACCGCTTGGCCTCGCAAAAAAATCCGTAAACATTTGAAAAAGCAAATTTTTTAAATATCTTTGCAGTGTATTAGTATAATAGAATACAATAGGGAATGTTGATAGAAGTCAAGGATGTCAACAAGACATACAACAACGGACAGCCTCTCCATGTCCTCAAAGGGATAGACTTGAGCATAGCGGAGGGGGAGTTCGTCTCCATCATGGGGGCTTCCGGCTCGGGGAAGTCCACGCTTCTCAATATTCTCGGCATCCTGGACAACTACGACAGCGGAGAATACCGCATCGACGGACAGCTCATCAAGGACCTCTCGGAGAGGCAGGCGGCGGATTACCGTAACCGCTTGATAGGCTTTATCTTTCAGTCTTTCAATTTGATAAGTTTTAAGACGGCGGTGGAGAATGTCGAACTTCCGCTATTCTATCAGGGGGTCAGCCGCAAGGCGCGTCACGAGCGCGCCATGGAATACCTCTCCCGTCTGGGCATAGCCGACTGGGCCTCACATTATCCAAACGAGATGTCCGGAGGACAGAAGCAGAGAGTCGCCATAGCCCGTGCTCTGATAACCAATCCGCGGATAATACTCGCCGATGAGCCGACAGGGGCACTGGATTCCAGGACTTCGGAAGAGGTGATGGAACTTCTCGGCAGGCTCAACCGGGAGAATGGTGTCACAATCATAGTGGTGACACATGAGAGCGGCGTGGCCAACTGCACGGACAAGATAGTGCATATCAAGGACGGCATAATAGGGAAGATTGAGGATAACAGGGAGCATCACGCTTCAGTTTTCGGTGCAGGTACCATAATGAAATGAGAGACATCTTCATCGAAATATGGGAAAGCGTGCGCCGCAACAAACTGCGCACCTGTCTGACCGGATTCGCCGTGGCGTGGGGCATCTTTATGCTCATCGTGCTTCTCGGATCGGGTAACGGACTGCTCAATTCTTTCATGGCCGGGAGCGCCGGTATCAATGTGAACACCATGCAGATCGGCGGCGGCTGGACATCAAAGCCGTATGGTGGCTTGAAGGCCGGACGAAGCATAGAATTGGACGAGAGAGACATTGACATCACTGAAGGTGTCATGTTTCGGGACCATGTAGACGAAGTGACGGCTACTGTGTCGTCATCGGTTACGGTCGTCTGTGGGGCAAATTCATTCTCCGGCACAATCGAGGGTGATTATCCGGAGCGTCAGGACATGGACAAAATCGAGATCCTCCATGGCCGTTTTATCAATGAGAAAGATATCCGGGATAGGCGCAAGGTGGTCGTGATTCCTCAGGACCGTGCTGAAGATCTTCTTGACGGGAAACCGTCAGAAGGACTTGTAGGCAAGAGGGTTACAATAAATGGCTTTTCTTTTCTTGTCGTGGGCATCAGCAAGGTCGACATGATGGACGGGTCCAATCGTTTCTATGCTCCGTTTTCTACGGTCAGGACTATTTTCTCCAAGGGGAACAAGATTGATGATCTGACATTTACTTTCCATGGGCTGAAGACGTTGGAGGAGAGCGAAGAGTTTGAGAAGTCCTACAAGGCCGCTGTCAACCTCGGGCATGGGGCTGCGCCTGATGACGACAGTGCAATATGGATATGGAACCGATTTACGGAGAGTCTCCAGATGGAGAAAGGTGGGCATATCATCCGTATAGCTCTATGGGTGATAGGGCTTTTTACCCTGCTCAGCGGAATAGTCGGTGTCAGCAACATAATGCTCATCACCGTCAAGGAGCGGACTCACGAGTTCGGCATCCGCAAGGCCATCGGGGCGCGTCCTTGGAGCATAATGAAACTTATAGTGGCGGAGAGCGTGGCCATCACGGCGTTTTTCGGATATATAGGGATGGTGCTCGGGCTTGTGGCCTGTGAGGTCCTGGACAAGACTGTGGGGCAGGCCTCCGCATCAGTCATGGGGCAGCAGATAGCCATGTTCGTCAACCCCACAGTCGGGGTGGATGTCGCCTTGCAGGCCACACTGCTGCTCATAATAGCGGGTACGCTTGCCGGGCTTGCTCCTGCTCGCAGGGCCGCCAATGTCAGACCGATTGAAGCACTCAGGGCGGAATGAGATTCGATGCAGACACATTCAAGGAGATATCCGACTCCCTTACTCGCAACAAGAGCCGCAGCCTTTTGACCGGCTTTGGGGTGTTCTGGGGTATTTTCATGCTTCTGTTCCTCGCTGGGGGTGGTCACGGAATGAAACAGATGCTCTCCAAAAATTTCGAGGGCTTTGCTACCAACACCACGATTCTATGGCCATCCAAGACCACCAAGCCGTACCTCGGCTTCAAGCAGGGGCGGGCATGGTGGTTCACTCAGGATGATGTCGCCCGCCTGCGAGCCCTCGTCCCGGAGCTGGATATCGTGACACCGATTGTGTCGCAGTGGGGGCAGACGGCTTCGCATGATATCAACAGCTTCAGCGCCAGCATCAAAGGAGTGAATTCCGAATATGCCGGGATAGAGACGCCCAAGATAAAGTACGGCCGATATATCAACGAGACGGATGTCCTTCAGGAACGGAAAGTCTGTGTGATCGGAAAAAGGGTCTACACATCCCTCTTCCCGGACGGAGGTGACCCGTGCGGGAAGAGGATCAAGATAGGGCAAGTCTGGTTTACGGTAGTAGGTGTGGATTACAATTCTGGCAGCATCAGCATCAATGGCAACTCCGACAGCGCGATCATCCTGCCTTTCAGCGTGGTGCAGAAGCTCTACCACAGAGGCAATTTCGTTGACATGATTTGCGTTACAGGCCGTTCCGGGGTGAGAATGTCGGAGATTGAACCGGCCTTGAGGGAGGTGACGGCCCGCTACCACAAGTTCAACCCGGCTGACAAGCAGGCACTCTTCGTGCTTAACACCGAGGAAATGTTTTCTCTGGTGGACAATCTCTTCCGGGGTGTGAACTTCCTGATTCTGCTTGTCGGGCTGGGGACTATACTTGCCGGAGCCATCGGTGTGAGCAACATCATGATGGTGACGGTCCGCGAGCGCACGACCGAGATAGGCATACGGCGAGCCATCGGGGCGACCCCGTCCGACATATTGTCGCAGATCATAATGGAGAGCATCTCGCTCACCATGGCCTCGGGCGTCTCCGGGATAGTGTTTTCAGTGCTCATGCTCAGCCTGGTGGAGGCCATGACTTCACATCAGGCCGTCTTCCAGATAGGGTTCTGGACAGCGGTGGGGGCTATGGTCTTGCTGACTTTCCTCGGAGTGCTCGCCGGCCTCGCGCCAGCATCCCGCGCGATGAAGATAAAACCTGTGGATGCGATGAGAGACGAATAAAAATCAAACAGATATGAAAAAGGCAGTCAAGTACATCTTTCTGGCTATAGCCGCCCTGATCGTGGCGGGGACATTCGTGTTCCTTTTCAGGAAATCACGTCCCGAGATCACCATGTACCAGGAATTGGAAGCCCAAACCATGGACATACGGCGCTCCACGGTCGTGACGGGCAAGATCGAGCCGCGCAATGAGGTCAACATCAAGCCTCAGATCAACGGCATCATCTCCGAGCTCTACAAGGAAGCGGGCCAGATGGTCAAGGAAAACGAGATCATCGCCCGGCTCAAGGTGATCCCAGACATGTCATCCCTCAGCTCCGCCGAGTCGAGGGTGAGGCTTGCTGAACTCAACCTGGCGCAGGCCAAGACTGACTTCGAGAGGGAAAAGACCCTGTACGACAAGAATCTGGTAAGCGCTGACGAGTATGAGAAGGTTGTCCAGTCCTACAACCAGGCCAAGGAGGAGCGGGCAGCAGCGCAGGACGCGCTTGAAGTCATACGTGACGGCGTCTCCTCCACCAACGCCACGGGAAGCTCCACTCTCGTCAGGTCCACCATCAGCGGCCTCATCCTGGACATACCCGTCAAGGTCGGCAACTCCGTCATCCAGGCCAACACGATGAACGATGGCACCACCGTGGCCACAGTCGCCGACATGTCCGACCTCATCTTCGATGGCAACATAGACGAGACCGAGGTCGGTTCGCTCACCGAGGGCATGGACATCCTCATCACCATCGGCGCATTGCCGGGATTCAGTACCGGAGCGGTGCTGGAGTACATATCCCCGAAGGCCGTGGAGAATAACGGCACCAACCAGTTCGAGATTAAGGCCGCCGTCAAGACCGACAGCCGCTACAAGATCCGCTCAGGCTACAGCGCCAATGCCGAGGTCGTCCTGCAGGAGGCGGACGGGGTGCTCGGTGTGCCGGAGAGCAGCCTCGTGTTCGAGGGGGACAGCTGCTTTGTCTATAAGCTCACGGCGCCGCAGGAGTTTGTCCGCACTCCGGTAAGTGTCGGGCTCAGCGACGGAGTCAACATCGAGATCAAATCAGGGCTGAAAGCAGGTGACAAGGTCCGCGGCCCGAAGATCCTCAAAAACGAGTAGCCATGAAGAAAATATTCTCAGCAGCGGCCTCCCTTGTCTGCGCCTGTCTGCCGGCGGCATCACAGGCATCGCCGTGGAGTCTTGCCGAGTGCGTGGATTATGCGCTTGAACACAACATATCCGTGCAGCAGAACAGCATTGCCGTCTCACAGCGTGAAGTGGACCTCAATACGGCCAAGAGCCGCATGCTCCCGGGCATCAGCGCCTCAGCATCAGAGAATTTCTCTTTCGGACGAGGCCTCACGTCCGACAACACATACACCAATTCCAATACGAGTTCGACATCATTCAGCATAGGAGGGGAGATGCCGATATTTCAGGGGCTTGATATCGTGAACGGCATCAAACTCGGCAAACTTGACCTCTCATCTGCCACCGCGGATCTTGAGAAAGCCCGCGATGACATAAGGGTCGCGGTGGCGCAGGCCTATGCCCAGATTCTCTACAATCAGGAAATCCTCGAAGTGGCCGAGTACCAGGTGGCCCATGATGCTTCTCTTCTGGAGCAGGTGCGGGCCCGTCGCGATGCGGGCAAGGCGAGTGATGCCGAAGTGGCGGCACAGAAAGCCACCCTCGCCCAGAGCGAACTCTCACGTACGCAGGCGCAGGGCAACCTCATGCTCTCCAAACTTGACTTGACCCAGCTTCTTGAACTCCCTTCTCCGGACGGGTTCGATGTGGTGCGTCCGGAGGTGGAGGCATTTGAGCCGCAGCTGCTTACGGATCCTGAAGAAATATACGGCATCGCTGTCGGAATCCGGCCCGCCGTGCTCTCGGCCTCCATAAAGGTCGAGGCGGCCGATGTCAGCATCGCGAAAGCTAAAGGAGCATATCTGCCCACTCTCTCGCTCAGCGGAGGCATAGGCACAAACTATTACACCACTTCCAATGTGCAGTCCCCGAGCTTCAGTGAGCAGCTGCGCAACAATTTCAGCCAGTATGTCGGGCTGTCCCTGAATGTCCCGATCTTCTCCCGTTTCTCGACCCGCAACGCTGTGCGCAACGCGGAACTCAACCGCAAGAATTCCGCCCTCCAGCTTGAGAGCGCCAAGAAGAGTCTCTACAAGGAGATCCAGCAGGCATACTACAACGCCCTCACCTCGCAGGCCCGTTACTCCAGCAGCCGGGAGTCTTCATTGAGTGCCGAGCAGTATTATGAGATGACGGAACAGAAGTACCTCGCGGGCAAGGCCGGCATCACCGACTACAACGATGCCAAGAATTCATATCTCAAGGCCAAGTCCGAGTTCCTCCAGGCCCGCTACGAGTGCCTTTTCCAGACGCGCCTGCTTGACTTCTATGAAGGAAGGGACATAGTGTTCTGATATTCAAAAAAAATCAGCATATTTGTGTCCCGAAACTTACTGACACAATGAAAAAAACAGTTCTTGTCTCCGGCGGTGCCGGATTCATCGGGAGCCACGTGACCGTGGAGCTCTCGCAGGCCGGCTACGAGGTCGTCGTGGCCGACAACATGTCCAACTGTGATGAGACAAATTACGAAGGCGTCTGCCGCATCCTTGGCAAGCGCCCTCCGTTTGTCAAGATGGATTTCTGCGACCTTGCCGCCGTGGAGAAACTCTTTGATGACTACAAGATAGACGCGGTCATCCATTTCGCGGCCTACAAGGCTGTCGGGGAGTCGGTCATCGACCCTCTCAAATACTACCGCAACAATCTTCTCTCATTCATCAACATAGTGGATGTGGCCAACCGCAAGGGAGGCTGCAACGTGCTTTTCAGCTCTTCCGCCACTGTCTATGGTGAGCCGGAGAAGCTTCCTGTGACAGAGGAGTCACCGCGCCAGAGCGCGACATCCCCTTACGGCAACACCAAGCAGATCTGCGAGGACATCCTGCGCGACTCCGTCCGCGCCTATCCTGGCATCAAAGGCATAGCTCTCCGCTATTTCAACCCTATCGGTGCCCATCCGTCAGCCCTCATCGGCGAACTTCCGCGCGGAGTGCCTAACAACCTCGTGCCGTTCATTACCCAGACTGCCATCGGCAAGAGAGAGTGCCTCTCCGTCTTCGGCAACGATTATCCGACACCTGACGGCACCTGCCTGCGCGACTATATAGATATAGTGGATCTGGCAAAGGCTCATGTCTGCGCCGTGGACCGCATGGTGGAGGGCAAGATGAAGGAGAAGTACGAGATCTTCAACATCGGCACCGGCCGTCCTGTATCCGTGCTGGAACTGATCAAGACATTCGAGAAGGTCAACGGCGTCAAGCTCAACTGGAAGTTCGCCCCGCGCCGCTCAGGCGATGTGACCGCAGTGTGGGCTGACCCGGGTCTGGCCGAAAAGGAGCTTGGCTGGAAGGCTCAGCGCAGCGTGGACGAGACACTTGCCTCGGCCTGGGCCTGGGAGAAGCACCTCGCCGGACAGCAATAATGTTCGTCGGACTGATAAGCGACACCCATGGTGTGTTCAGCGACGGGTTCAAGAAGTTCTTTGAGCCCGTCGATGTCATTTGGCACGCCGGAGACTTTGGCGGCGGAGAGGCTTTTGCCGACAGCATTGCAGCCTTCAAGCCCCTTGTCGGGGTGTACGGCAACTGCGACGGACAGGACATAAGGTTCCGTTTTCCCCTCTTCCAATACATGGAAGAGCAGGGGATGCGTATCCTGATGACCCATATCGGCGGCTCTCCGGGCCACTATTATCCCGAGGCGGCTGAACTCATTGACTCTTACCGTCCCGATGTCTTCATCTGCGGGCATTCCCATATCCTCAAGGTGATGCGGGACAGCAAGCGCAACCTCTTGTATATCAATCCAGGAGCTGCCGGCCTGCAAGGTTGGCAGGTGATGCGGACCGCCCTGCGCTTCAAGATTGAGGACGGGCAGATAAAGGACATGGAAGTGTTTGAAGTTCCCCGCAATAAGACGATATGAATCTCAAGTCACTGGCCAAGGACACTGCGATATACGGGCTCAGCAGCATAGTCGGCAGGTTTCTCAACTATCTGCTCGTCCCCCTGTATACCTATAAGATAGCCGCCGGCAGCGGGGGCTACGGCATCGTCACCAACCTCTATGCCTACACGGCACTCTTCCTCGCCGTCCTTACATTCGGGATGGAGACCACTTTCTTCCGCTTTGCCGGCAAGGAGGGGGAGGACGGCAAGATGGTGTACAGCACCGCCCTGCGCATGGTGGGGTCTGTCGGGCTGGTTTTTCTCTTGCTGGTATTTGCGTTTCTTGGTCCGATATCCTGCGCGATGGGTTATTCCGGTCATCCGGAGTACATAGGCTGTTTCGCGATCATAAGCGCCCTCGATGCATTTCAGGCCATAATGTTCAGCCGTCTGCGCCAGCAGCACAGGCCGCTGCGCTTCATGGCCCTGAAGTTCGCATATATCATCCCGAGCATTGCCATCAACCTGCTCCTCTTCCTCGTGCTGGACAAGGTTCCGGCCTTGCAGGGAATGTACGGTCGTTTCAACGGGGGAGTGGGACTGATTTTCTTCGCCAACCTGCTCTGCACTTCGGTGGTAATGCTGCTCTTTATCCCTGAACTGAGGGGGATACGCTACGGTTTTGACAGGGCACTGGCCCGAAGAATGCTGCGTTATACCTGGCCGCTGCTGATACTGAGCCTGGTGGGGATACTCAACCAGGTGGCGGACAAGATCCTCTACCCGCGCCTTGTGCCCGGGGAGGAGGGAATGGTCCAGCTCGGCATCTACGGGGCCTGCGTCAAGATTGCGATGATCATGTCCCTGTTGACCCAGGCGTTCCGCTATGCCTACGAGCCGATAGTGTTCGGTTCCGGCAAGGACCGCAACAGCCCTCAGACCCTTGCCGACGGGATGAAGTACTTTATCATATTTACCCTGCTGGCCTTCTTGGCGGTGATGTTCTACATGCCGCTGCTCAAGTACTTCGTGGGCCGTTCCTACTGGGAGGGGCTCGGGGTGGTGCCGATAGTGATGGCGGCTGAGATCTTCATGGGTGTGTATTTCAACCTCTCGTTCTGGTACAAGCTTACCGACCGGACCTGGTGGGGTGCCGTGATAAGCGCCATAGGCGCGGCCGTGATGATAGCGGTCAACGTGCTCTTCGTGCCGGGATATGGCTATTGGGCCTGCGCCTGGGGAGGTTTTGCCGGCTATGGCACGGCCATGGTGCTCAGCTGGGCCATCGGCCGCAGGCGTTATCCGGTACCTTACGACTGGCGTGCCATCGCGAAGTATGTCATCATGGCAATGCTTCTATATGCGCTCTCCGTGCTTCCGGGAAGGCTGTCTGACGATGTGCCTGTGCCGCTGACCCTGGCTCTCAACACCCTGCTGCTCGCAGTGTATTGCCTGCCTCTGGCAAGAAGATTGATGGGAAATCGAATCAAAAAACAATAGTACAATGAAACATTTCATCACAAAAACCCTCTGCTGCCTCGGTGCCTTGGCACTTGTGTGCAGTTGCGGCAACAATGCCAAGAAAGCGGAGCAGAAAGCCGCTGAGCAGGCCGCCGCAGACTCAATCGCAGCAGCAGAACAAAACCAGAGAATAATGGAAAAAATCGCACAACTCCCTGAGGAGCCGGTGTTTGACATCATCACAAGCATGGGTGTCATCAAGGTCAAACTTTACTCCAAGACCCCGAAGCACCGTGAGAATTTCGAGAAACTTGCACTCAGCAAGTTTTATGACGGGGTACTCTTCCACCGTGTCATCAACGGCTTCATGATCCAGACCGGAGACCCGCTCAGCAAGGATCCGGCCCAGAAGAGCCGCTTCGGTACCGGTGGTCCGGGCTACAATGTCCCGGCAGAGTTCGTCCCTGAATATACTCATAAGAAAGGTGCACTCGCAGCCGCGCGGCGTGGAGATGCGGCCAATCCGCTCAAGGAGTCATCCGGCTCGCAGTTCTATATCGTCCAGGACCCTGTGGCCTGCGCCCAGCTTGACGGGGACTATACCGTATTCGGGGAGACCATAGACGGTTTTGACGTCATAGACAAGATTGCATCCGTGGCTACAGATGCCCGTGACTGCCCTCAGCAGGACGTCAAAATAATTACAATAAAACTTGACGACGCGCAGTAGTGTGGCACGGATATTGTAATAATCTCACACGAATAGTTTTTTCATAGGTTTAATTTTAGGTTAGAATTGCCGAGAGTTCTCGTTGTGAAACGAGAACTCTTTGTTTTGTAAGCGGAGAAAGGTAAGTTTCCGCATATTTGGCTAAGATTTTCGGGAATAGATTTCTTTTTGAAGAAGGAGTGTGCCGGTGGCACATGACTGATGATAAAAGGAATATAGACCGAAAAGATAGCCTAAGATGGGCAACTTATTTTTTGACGATTACTTATATTTGTTCCCATGAAAGTTCTCTTCATCCACGGCCTCGCATCATCGGGTGCCTACAAGATGGCCTCGTCCCTGAGAATACTGCTGCGGCCTTGTGAAGTTGTGGCTCCCGACGTGCCCATTGACCCGGATGCGGCCTTGTCCATGCTGCTTGCGCTGCGGGATGAGGTCAGACCCGATCTGGTGGTCGGCCTGTCGCTCGGGGGTTTCTGGGCGCAGAAGTTGCGCGGGTCGCGCAAGATTCTGGTGAACCCGGACTTCCATGTCTCGCGCCTGCTGCGGACGAAGACAGGGGAGAACGAGTATCTTTCCCCGCGTGCGGACGGTGAGCGCACTTTTTTTATCGATGAGGACATCTGCTCCCGCTATGAGGCTCTGGAGAGGGTGCAGTTCGACTGTCTGGACAATCCCGAGATTGAATTGACGCGCGGGATGTTCGCCCTCCAGGACGAGCTGGTGCACTGCGGTGACGAGTTTGAGCTCCACTATCCCGGGAGGGGCGTAAGCTACCCGGGCGGTCATCTGCCCACTTTCCCCGAATTGAAGAAGTATCTGGTGCCGCTGGTTTGAATGTCGGTGTTTTTTCGTATTTTTGGAAACTATGGAAAAAGTAACAGTACTGCCGCCGGAGAAACTCATCAACGGCTGGATTGACCCGTCATTCCTTCCCGAAGGGGAGGACAAGTATTATATCCGCAACCGTCAGGTCCGTGTACCGGACGGCGGATGGCGGCATCTGACCAGTGATGAGATTGAACGTCTGGTCAAGAACGACAACACCGCCTCCAGCTGGGACACCATCTGGGTGACGGACGAGTTCCTTCCCAAACTCATCAAAAACAACAAGTTCTACGGCACGGTGCGCATCGGACGCGTGTCCGACAACGGCCTGCAGTTCCACGACCTCCGGCTTCCTGTCGGGATCAGCAACTCCTCCATCCACTCATGTGACATAGGTGATGACTGTGCCATACACGATGTGCACTATCTCAGCCATTATATTATAGGTGACCGCTGCATGCTCTTCAACATCCAGGAAATGAGCACCACCGACCATGCCAAGTTCGGCAACGGCATCATCAAGGACGGAGAGCCGGAAAGCGTGCGGGTACGTCTCCAGGTGATGAACGAGACCGGATGCCGCGAGGTCTATCCTTTCGACGGGATGATTACCGCGGACGCTTACCTTTGGGCTAAATATATAGATGACACGCCGTTGCAGGAGCGCCTCAGGGCGATTACCCAGGCCGGGACTGATCACCGTCGGGGCTATTACGGCACGGTAGGTGACGGCTGCGTCATCAAGACTTCACAGATCATCAAAGATGTAAAGGTGGGACCATGCTGCTACATCAAGGGCGCCAGCAAGCTCAAGAACATCACCATCAACTCCTCCGAGGCCGAGCCTTCGCAGATAGGGGAGAACGTGATACTGGTCAACGGCATCGTGGGTTACGGGAGCCGCATCTTCTACGGCTGCACGGCGGTAAAATTCATAATAGGGACCAACTGCAACCTCAAGTACGGGGCCAGGGTCATCGACTCCATACTCGGGGACAACAGCACCATCTCCTGCTGCGAGGTGCTCAACAACCTCATCTTCCCGGCACACGAGCAGCATCACAACAACTCGTTCCTCATCGCCTCGTGCCTCATGGGGCAGTCCAACATGGCAGCCGGGGCTACTGTGGGCTCCAACCACAACAGCCGCTCCAACGACAACGAGGTTGTGGCCGGACGCGGCTTCTGGCCGGGGCTCTGCACATCCGTCAAGCATTCTTCCGTATTCGCCTCCTATGTGCTTCTGGCGAAGGGGGCGTACCCTGCCGAGATGAACATCAGGCTGCCTTTCAGCATGGTGAGCAACAACGAGACGGAGGGGCGTCTTGAGATTGTGCCGGCGTTCTGGTGGTTATATAATATGTATGCCCTTGCCCGCAACAGTTGGAAGTACCAGACCCGCGACAAGCGCGTGACGAAGGTGCAGAACATAGAGTTCGATACCTATGCCCCCGACAGCATGGAGGAGGTCTTCGAGGCCAGGGGCCTGCTGGAAGAATGGATAGCCCGTGCGTATCTTGGCAAAGAGGCGGAAGGTCTCGATGCGGAAAAGCTGCGCGGGAGGGGCCGCCGTCTGATCATGGATTATCCTCTGGTGGTTGATACTCTGGAGGTGCTCGCGCCGGGGACGGAGAAGAGTTCCCGCAAGGTGCTTGTCCGGCATCCACGCAAGGCTTATGAAGCGTATGGCGACATGATAGTTCACTATGCCATGACCAATGTCCTGCGCTATATGGAGAAGCATCCGGAGGAGAAGCTGACGTCGCTCAACCCTCTTGTGGAGGGAAATCGTACGACTCTCTGGACCAATCTCGGAGGGCAGATCATGAAGACTTCGGATGTGGATGCGCTGCGTGCCGACATAGGGGCAGGAGTGCTTGCCGGCTGGGATGCCATCCACCGCCGGTATGATGAGCTTTGGGAACGCTATCCGCATGATAAACTTGTACACTCCATCCAGATGTTGCGTGATCTTTATGAGATGGATCATATCAGCGACTGCATGTGGAATACGTTCATAATAAAAGAAATGTACAATCAGGACTATATCTGTGACCAAGTGCGGCGCACGCGGCAGAAGGACTATCTCAACCCGTTCCGCCGTGCGACCTACCGCAACGAGGCGGAGATGCTCGCAGCCATCGGTCCGCTTGAGCAGAACAGTTTCGTGCAGCAGATCAACAGCATGATGGCCGAGGACAGGGAACTGCTCAGAAGAATAAGAATCTAGTGACACTATAGACAATGAACCTTAAAGAAAAGAAGTACTCCGAGTATGCGCTCGTGCGCGAGATGATGGGCACCGTCCCTACGGTGGAGAAGTTTGACCCGTCTTCGGCGGATTTTGTGGCCGATTCCCTCAGGCGGACAGGCCGGATCATGTTCTCAGGGGAGGGCTCCTCCCGGATAATGCCGGCCAAGAATGCGCGGCGCCGCTCTCTGGGCTGGGGTTTGGCGGCAAATGTCCAGCTTGAAGGCTCGCGTCAGGCCGCACTCTACGATTTGAGCGGATATACCGTCCTTGTGGATTCCAACTCGGGGCGCACCAAGGAGGCGCTCGCCCTTGCCTCGCAGCTCAAGGCTTCCGGGCATAGGGAGTTCTTTTCATTGAGCGCCAATCCGGACACCCCGATAGAAAAGGCCTGCGTGCGGGGCCATGTGCTCGGCTGCGGCTGGGAAGAGGCCGTGGCCGCCACCAAGAGCGTTGTGGAACAGGGACTCTTCTGCGAGTCCATTTTCTGGAATCTCGCCGGCAAGGACATGAAGGCCGCTCTCTCCGGACTGCCTGTCAAACTGGAGACGGCTCTGACTTTGCCTGTGCCTCCTGAAGTCGTGGAGTGGGCCAAAGGGGCTAACACCATTTATTTCTGCGGTTACAACGATGGTGTGGCCGAGGAGCTTACCCTCAAGACCAACGAGATAACCCGCCGCAAGAGTGACTGGCTGGAGGGTACTTATGCCGTGCACGGTATCGAAGAAGTGATGCAGGAGGGCGACATCGTTTTCCTGGTCAACCCTATTGAGAGCGAATACGACAAGTTCCTCTCCGTGCTCGGAGGTGCCGGAGTGCACACTGTGGCCATAGACACCGGGAAAACTCCTTTTGAGCGGACGATTGTCGTCCCGGATGGTGGAGAAATGCAGCCTTATGTGTATCTTTGCGCCGGCTGGAATGTCCTGGTTGAAATCGCTGTCAGCGACGGTATCAACCTTGACAAGCCGCAGAGAGCCCGTAAGGTGGGCAATGAAATGTAGTAGTATTATATGAAGTTTGCAGTCAACACATCCACTGACCCGCATTTCAATCTGGCTTTTGACGAGTACTGCCTCCAGCAGTACCGCTCGGACGAGGATTTCTTCTATCTGTGGAGAAACCGCCCGGCTGTCATCATAGGTCTCAACCAGAACGCCTATAGTGAAGTCAATCTTGATTATCTTGACTCTCACGGGATTACATTGGCCAGACGGGTGACCGGGGGCGGTGCCGTGTATCATGACCTGCAGAACATGAACTACACTTTCATCGGCAAGAATGTGACTCCGGAGCCTTTTGTGAGGGCTCTGCGTTCGCTTGGCGTGGATGCGGAACTTACCGGCCGCAACGACATCTTCGTCGATGGACACAAGGTTTCCGGCTATGCCCGCCGGGTCTGGCGCGACCGTGAGATTGTACACGGTACGTTGATGTATGATGTTGACATAGACACTCTTACCAAAGTCCTTGACGTGCCTGGCTCCAAGATGGAGGCCAAGGGCATCGCTTCGGTCCGCAGCCGGGTTGCCAATCTCAAGGATTATCTTCCACAGTTCAAGTCCCTTGATGAGGTTCAGTCGGCCCTCCATGACATCCTCTCCGGCGGGGACGCACAGATTCCGATGGGGCCGGAGGATTATGCTGAGGTGGAGCGTATGGCGAAAGAGAAATTCTCCACCTGGGACTGGGTCTATGGACATTCACGCGAAGCCGGCTTCTCGCGCAAAGCAAAACTTGCCTGCGGCACCATTGAGGTCAGCGTGGCTGTTGACCGTGGTGTCATGACAGGCATCAGCTTCGCCGGGGATTTCCTCGGGGACAAGCCTGCGGAAGGGCTGTCCGGAGCGCTTAAAGGCATACGCTTCGACAAGGCGGCTGTCCGTGAGGCTCTGGGCCGGCTCGATGTCGGGACGTATTTTGCCGGTGTAAGGCCGGAAGAACTTGCTGAATTGATAGTTAACCAATAATATCAACTGCTGACATGAAACAGCTTAACACAAATTTGATGCACCCGGCGGAGCAGCTTGCTCTGATCATCGGGCGCATCTACCGCGAAGGCCTGACTACGACCTCCGGCGGCAACCTGTCCATAATGGACGACAACGGCGACATGTGGATCACCCCTGCCGGCATCGACAAGGGTTCATTGACAGCCAAGGACATCATGTGCGTCAAGGCTGACGGCACCATCGTCGGCCCGCACCGTCCTTCGTCCGAGTATCCGTTCCACAGGGCGATCTACAAGATCCGTCCTAAGATGCGGGCCGTCATCCACGCCCATCCTCCTGGACTCGTGACCTTCAGCGTCATCCATCAGATCCCTGACACGAGCATCATCCCTCAGGCCCGTGACGTCTGCGGCCCTATCGGTTTTGCGAAGTATGATGTCCCGGGCAGCGAGGCTCTTGGCCGGAGCATCGCCGCCGAGTTCGAGAAGAACCCCGCATACAAGGCCGTGATCATGGAGAACCACGGAGTGGTGCTCTGCGGAGAGGACATCGGGGACGCATACCAGCGTTTCGAGACCCTCGAGCTCTGTGCCCGCACCATCCTCAACGCCAAGACTCTCGGCGAGCCTAAGTATCTTACGGAAGAGCAGATACTTATGCACGAGAAGCATCAGCCGAATTTTCAGCACTTCATGGACGTGACCCATCCTTCAGATGAGCGTGCCCTGAGGTCCGAGATCTGCCGCATGGTGCGGCGCGCCTGCGACCAGCACCTCATGAGCAGTTCTTATGGCACTGTGTCCATGCGCTGGAGGAACAACGACTTCCTTATCACCCCGACCGGAGTGCAGCGCTGGGACATCGATGAGGAGGATATCGTGCAGATCAAGGACGGGATGGCCGAGGCCGGCAAGAAACCGAGCCGTGCCGCCGCCCTGCATTACGAGATCTACCGCCGCAATCCCAAGGTGAAGGCCATCGTGCTCACGCAGTGCCCGGCCCTGATGGGCTTCTGCACCACAGACGCGGAGTTCAATGTCCGCACCATTCCGGAGAGCTGGATTTTCCTTCAGGACGTGCCTAAGTTCGCGTTCGGTTCACAGTATACCGATCCGGCCAAGGTTGCCGAGGTCTTCAAGGATCGTCCTTGCGCCATGCTTGCCAACGACTCCATCGTGGTGGCTTCAGACTCCCTGATAAATGCGTTTGACCGTCTTGAGGTGGCTGAGTTCAGCGCCAAGTCGCTCGTGCTTGCGGCTCCTGCCGGCAAACTACATCCTATCACCGACAAGGAGGTTGAAGACCTCAGGGTCGCTTTCCACGTCGGAGAATAAGTCCAGTTTTGACGCAGTTTCGGATCCCGCGGCTTCTGTCGCGGGATTTTTTGTGTAGCCCTTATATCCCCAGATGGTGCTTTGACTCGCCAGTGTGCTCCGGATGGTGGCACATCCCCGTGCGCACGGGATTAGCGGTGGTGGCAATCCGTCAAGCTCGGTCGTGGACGGCTGTATCTGGAAGCACTCCGACTGCGGTGATCGTGGCTGACATACCCTGGGAGGCCCCGTCGGTTATGCACACCTGCCATAGAGGCCTTTGCGGGCCATAGTGCCATGACCGAACTTGGCTTTTTGCTCAAGATTTTCTACCTTTACCTCGTCAAGTGGCTGGAAGCAAGCGGCCGATTGACAAGACATATTATAATAACGCAGCATTGCTATTATTTCGCGTTCTGCTAAAGCCTCGCAAACTTTTAAAGCAAATAATCGCCGAAGTAATGAGCAGGGGAACCACGTGAGTGTTCCTCTAACCCCGGTAATAGGATGCTCGCGCCCGATTTCGGGTGTGAGTGACTTATGGGGTTAGAGGGTTTGCTTGCGAGGCTGCCCGGCAGAACGCAATAAGAAGCTCACACCTTTTTGTTGCGTCCGGCGGCGGACAGGACATTTCGTGGGGCCGAGAGGGTTTCCCTTACCGGAAACGGAAGTCCATGTAGCGCGCCGAGTGAATGATAGTATGCTAAAAACTGTCATTCACCATGGCCGGAAACGAAAGCCTCCACGCGGCTAACCGCGCGAAAAAAGACGAATTCTACACGCAGCTCTCGGACATCGAAAACGAGCTACGCCACTACAAAGAGCATTTCAAGGGCAAGACCGTGCTCTGCAACTGCGATGATCCTCGGGTCAGCAATTTCTCAGTCTATTTCGTGCTCAATTTCCGCAGTCTTGGACTCAAGCGCCTGATTACCACCTGCTACAAGAACAACGAACCGGATCTCTTTTCGATGAATGAGTGCGACCGCGCTGTCTATGCCATATATGATGGAACGCCCGGATGCAACAGTGTGGAGGACGCCAAGCAGATTCCTTATAGGGAATTTGAGCACTCCGACGGAGACTTCCGCAGTCCCGAGTGTATTGAACTTCTCAAAGAAGCAGACATCGTGGTGACCAATCCTCCGTTCAGCCTGTTCCGCGAATATGTGGCGCAGCTCATCAAATATGACAAAAAGTTCGTGATAATAGGGCATCAGAACGCCATAACCTACAAGGAAATATTCCCTCTCATACAGCAGAACAGATTGTGGCTTGGAGTCGGGTTCAAGGGATGCGCCGGGCATTTTTACTCCAAATACGAAGACACCGCATCGGCAGGAGATCACCGGGAGGGTATGATACGAGTATCCGGAGTAACTTGGTTTACCAATCTGGACATAGCCAAAAGACATGAGGAGTTGATTCTCTATAAGCATTATACCCCTGAGGATTATCCCGAATACGAGAACTACAAGGCTATTGAAGTCGGGAAGACCAATGAAATACCTTCAGACTATTATGGAGTCATGGGAGTGCCTATCACGTTTCTCTACAAATACAATCCGGAACAGTTCGAGATAATATGGACAACAGACAGGGGTGGGGACGGGATGATCGAAGACTTGAAGAAACCGCATACGCGATACGATGCGCCAGTCGTCAATGGGGCAGGAGTATATAAAAGAATCCTCATCCGCAGAAAACAACAAAACAAATCATGAAAATACAACTTAAAGAAGTGACGGTCAGAGAGTTGACCGCAGGGTACAGGGACAATGCCGAGGCCGGAGTGGTCGGGTATGGCGGAAGGCTCGATATACGTCCGCCATACCAGCGGGAGTTCGTCTACAACGAGAAACAGCGTAATGCAGTGATCGATACGGTTTTCAAGGAGTTTCCGCTCAATGTCATGTATTGGGCTGTCCGTGACGACGGGGGATATGAGGTGATCGATGGACAGCAGAGGACAATTTCCCTTTGCCAATATGTGAACGGGGATTTCGCTTTCGATTTCCGGTACTTCCACAATCTCGCCGCTGACAAAAAGGATATGCTGTTGAACTACAAGTTGATGATATATGTCTGCGAGGGGACGGATTCCGAGAAACTCGGATGGTTCAAGACAATTAACATCGCCGGGGCGAAGCTTACGGAGCAGGAGTTGAGGAACGCTGTCTATTCCGGAAGCTGGCTGTCAGATGCAAAAAAATATTTCAGCAAGACCGGCTGTCCGGCATACGCGATGGCAAGCAAATACCTGACTGGCACGCCTATACGGCAGGATTACCTTGAGACTGCAATAAGTTGGATTTCAAAGGGCAACATAGATATCTACATGGCAAAACATCAGCATGACAGTGATGCAAATGAGCTGTGGTTGTATTTCAAGAAAGTCATAGACTGGGTCAGCGTCCTCTTTCCGAAATACCGCAAGGAGATGAAAGGTGTGGACTGGGGTGGGCTTTACAACCGCTATGGCAGTGGGAACTACGGCTCCGCCGCTCTTGAATCCGAGGTGTCGAAATTGATGGCGGACAGTGATGTCAAGAAGAAATCCGGAATCTACCAATATGTATTCGACCATGATGAGCACCACCTTGACATCCGGGCTTTTGATGAAAACACAAAACGTGAAGTTTACGAGCGGCAGCATGGTCATTGTGCCAACCCGGACTGCTTTCGGCATGGGGAAGTGATTGATTACGATGAGATGGAAGCCGACCATATCACTCCATGGCGGGACGGCGGACGCACCGTGGCTTCCAACTGTCAGCTTCTGTGCCGCGAGTGCAACCGCCGTAAAGGGGCGCGGTGAACTTCGGGGATATGCCCCGTAGAGTAGGAAGAAAGGCCGTCCCTCGCGGGGCGGCCCTTCCGGAATATCATTGTGGTGGAACGTATATTATCTTGTCCAGCCCGGGTTCTGCTCCAGGTTAGGGTTCTTCATGGTCTCCGTCTGCGGAATCGGGAAGAGGTACATCTTGTCGTCCCACTGACGTGAGACATTCTGACGCTCATAGCTGAAACTGCCGTCATCGCGCTTGGTGATCTTCATCTCCACGATGTTCTTGAAGTACTTGTCGGCCTCTTTCCAGCGGCGGACATCCCAGAAGCGGTGCCCTTCGAAGGCCAGCTCGACCATGCGCTCATTCTTGTACTTCTCCCAGAAAGCCTCGGAAGAGAGCCCGACAGGGAGTTCCGGCATACCCACGCGCACGCGGGTCCTGCTTACAAGTTCGCGGGCGGAGACGGGGAACTCGGAGCTGGTGGCATCAGCGCTCCCGAGAGCACGGAAGACGGCTTCGGCATAGTCGAGATAAATCCCGCCCATCCTGAAATGCACATAAGAATGGAAATTCGTCTTGACACGTCCATTGGAAGCCAGAGAGATCTCCCCATGGCAGAGTTTGCGGAGATAATACCCCGTCGGAGTACCGCCGGAGATAGGCTGCGCATTGGCTCCTCCCACGTATGTCTGGAGCAGAGGTGCTCCGGAATATGTAGGCCATTGCGAACCATTGTAGGCCACGGTCATCGCGAAGCGGGGGTCGCGTCCGACATAAGGATTGGCCTCGTCATAGCCGCTCCCGTCCTCATCGATGGACTTGCCGTTGAGCATGTCATAAGCGTCAACAAGATTCTGCGTAGGACAGTTGCCGCCGGCTCCACCCTCGATTCCGACAGGGTAATTGCTGGTCTCGACCAGATTGTCACCGCTCGCGCTTGAATAGTAGCGGCGTGCGAAGATGATCTCTTTCACTATGCCGGCATCAGTGTAGTTGTTGGTGCTCCAGAGATCGTCATACTTGGCGGAAAGTCCCTTCCCACGGGCATCGCACTCCGCGACGAGCTCCTTGTAATAGAGAGCCGCCGTACGCCAGCGCTCCTTGTCAGCTGACGGATTGAAGAGAGGACTCGCCCAGTAGAGGGCCGCCCTGGCCTTGAGAGCGAGGACCGCGAGATTGTCAGCACGTCCTGTCTCGGCTGTAGGCAGGGCCATGTCCCCGAGGTCGCCGTAATCCTTTATGATCAGATCCTGTATGGCCTGGCACTCGTCGATGACATACTTGAAGACCTCGTCCGAAGACGAGCGGGAGAGGACATTGATCTCCTGAGGAGTCATAGTCTCACCCACGATCGGCACGCCGCCGTACTGCCTGACGAGGAGGAAGTAGAAGAACGCACGTATGAAGCGGGCCTCATACTTGTAGTTCTCGTAGCGGTACATCTGCTGCTTATAGTCATCGTTGAGCACGAGATCGTCGAACTTGAGCCCCTGCATCTGAGTAAGGAAATCATTGCAGGTCGCAATTCCCTTGTACATGCTGCTCCAGATCGTGGACTTGGCATTGGACGGACTCCAGCCGCCGTTGTAGAAATCCTCAATGGCGTTTCCCATGCGGCTGTAGACGCTTTCATCAGTAGCGGAAGACTGCATCGCCCCACCGCTAAAGTTGCCGAAATCATACGGCACCGTGTTGTAGATGTCCGTCATGAATCCGCCGACATTGCTGAAATTGAGGGTGATGTAGTCCTTGTCGTAGATATTGTACTCGTGGTAGTCCATCTGCTTGGCGCAGGACGAGGCAAGCAGGGCTGAGGCAAATATGATGATTATCTTGTGTTTCATATCGGCAATTGTTAGAATGTGAGACTGAGTCCAAGGACGACGCTGCTGAAGAGCTGGGCCGTGCCGTACGCCTCAGGGTCGCTGACATCCAGATGGTCAAGACAGAAAAGATCATTGCCACGGACGTAGAACTTCGATCCTTTGACGAACCTGGTCTTCGCGAGCAGGGACTCCGGAAGCTTGTAGTAAACTTCGAGATTGCGGAGCTTCAGGAACGAACGGTCAGCAAGGAAGAGCGTGTTGTTGCGGTAGTTGTTGGCATTGCTCTCGCTGCTCAGGCGCGGGAACTTGGCATCCTGCGTGGACGGTGTCCAGCGGTTGTCGTAGTAATACTGCGAGATGGTCGTGTTTCCCACAAGCGGGAAGTACATGCTCTTGGTGTTGAGCATGGCGCTGTACCTTGCCGCACCCTGGAAGAGGGCATAGAAGCCGAGACCTTTCCACTCCGCCCCGAGATGGAAGTTGTAGTAGATCTGAGGCGCCTTTGCGCTGTAGCCGATGGCCACCGCATCATTGGAGTCTATTACATTGTCCCCGTTGACATCCTCGTACTTGATGTCGCCAGGACGTACTGTCGAGAAGTTCTGCACAGGGCTTGCGGCGATGTCGGCCTCATCCTTGAAGAAGCCGATCGCTTTCATGCCGTAGAGCTGCCCCACACTGTTACCGGTCTGGATGAGGTTGTCGTAGAGACGCGGTTCTTCGAGCTGGGAGACGATCTTGTTGCGGTTGTAGTTGAAGTTGCCGCCTATGGTGTACTCCAGATCGGAGACGCGTCCCACATAGTCGAGACCCAGTTCAGCGCCCCAACTGTCCACGATGCCGCCGTTCTCATACGGAGCATCTTTGCCGACCACTGAAGAATACTTGCCGTCAGCGCTGACCCAGATGTCAGAACGGCGCTGCCAGTATGCATCCGCCGTGATGCTGAGTCCGCCGAGCACACGGGAGTCGATACCCACGTTGTACTTGTACGCCTTCTCGTGGCTCGGGGCCGAAGTGGCAAGCTGGCCGAGATAGGTTCTCCCGAAGTCGGAGGTGAAGCTGCTGGAGAACGGATACACGCCGCCGGCAGTGAGGTACTGCTGCGCGTAGTATGTCCATACCTCCTCTCCCGGCAGGAAGTCGGCGTTTATGATGCCGGCTGAAGCACGGAGCTTCAGGTAGTCAAGCCACTCTGCCCCGGAGAGGAAATCCTCCTTGGAAGCGAGCCATGCGAGTGACAGGGTCGGGGAGAAACTCCACTTGGTCCCGGGAGCGAGGCGGCTTGAGCCGCTCTCCACCAGGGCGAGATCCGCGAAATACTTGCCGGCGTAGCCGTAGTGTGTCCAGAAGCTGAAATTGTGACGGTAGATGGTCTGGTTTATGCCGTTCTTGTCGCTGTAGTCGTAGTCCCACTTCAGCTGCGAAGTGATGGCATGGTCTCCGAACACCGCCTCATAAGTCGCTCCGGCATCGATATGGGCCCGACGGCTGTAAGCATCTGTGTTGGCCCCGGACCCCATGGCGGAATCGCTGCCCTGACTCTTGCTCGTGACGGTCGGCTCCGAAGCGCCTGCCGGCCAGGACGGGGTGTTCACATTGTAGACATAGGTCTTGCTGTGATCCTCATAGATGTTGGCGGTCTGGTCGTAGCCTGCGCGCACGAAAGCGCCAAGACCCGGCAAGAGGGCCGAAAGATCCTGATTGATGGTCACATCGGCAAACAGGAGACGGTTGTGGTTCTTGTAGTAGGCGGCCCCGCTGGTCTGGGCCACAGGGTTGAGTTCCCCGCTCCATGTGTCGCTTCCGGCCCACACGCCCTTGTCATCCTTCACAGGGAAGGCGGCTGACGGCACGGTGTACACCATGTTCCAGATGTCCACGTTGGAGCCCGGACGGCTGTTCTCCAGCATCATTCCGAGGAGGTTGACCTTCATCATCGTCGTCGGAGTGATCTCCATGTCCATGTTGAGACGCATGTTGCCCTTGACATACTTGTCCTGGGTGCTGTACCCTTCATTGGCACCGGCGTTGCGGATGAAGCCCTTGTCGGAAATGAGGTCGATCATGGCATAGTAACGGAACTTTCCCTCCCCTCCGCTGAACTCCATGTTGAAGTTGTCGGTGGAGGCGGTGTTGCGGAAGGTTTCGTCAACCCAGTCCACACTCGGATACAGATACGGATACTGGCCGGACTTAAGGGCGGCGAGCTCCTGGTCGGAATATCTCGCCGAAAGCCCGTCGTTGGCACGCGCTTCATTGATGGCAAGGCCGTATGTGTGGCCGTCCACGAACTGCGGCTTGTTGATGAGGGAGTTGAACTGGTGGTCGTAGGTGAACTTCACGACCCTGTCCCCCTTGGTGCCGCGCTTGGTGTTGATCTGGATCGCCCCGTTGATGCCCCTGTAGCCGTAGAGCGCTACTGCGGCAGCATCCTTGAGGATTACCACTGACTCAACCTCCTCGGCAGAGACAGCGGTGATGTCACGTTCGATTCCGTCCACCAGCACGAGCGGAGTGTCGTTGCCGTTGAGGGTCTGAAGCCCTCGGACATAGAACGTAGGGTTTTGGTTGGCGTATATTCCGGCCCCCTGCAGGGAGATGAGTCCCAAGCCCTGTCCCAGAATGCTGTTCCCGATGTTTTTTGAATCCCGGCGCTCTATATCTTCGGAAGATATCACGGAGATGGCCGATGTGGTCTCCTCAAGGCTCAATGGCTTCGAAGCGCCTGTGTCCACCACCCGTTTCTCCGGAGCGGCTTTGTCCTGCCCGGCAAGGCTCATGCTGCAAGCCGCCGACAGAGCAAGGATGAAAATGTATTTTTTCTTCATTGTGTTCTTTGATTAGATTGACTACCAGCCCGGATTCTGCTCAAGGCCATACTTCTTGTTGAGTTCCGTGATAGGGAACGGCTGCAGATACCACTTAGGATCGAATCCGCCCTTCTTCTTGTCCCACCACAGGCGGCTGCCCTTGGTGATCGGAAGCTTCTCGTAAGAGAAATGTGACGGCTCGTAGAAGTCCGGATCCGACGGGTCCGTGACCTTGCCGAAACTCTTCTTGTACCACTGTCCGTCGCTCACAACCCACTTGCCGTCCTTTTTGACAAGACGATGGATCACAAGACGGTGGAGAGTCTTCTCGAAATCATCCTTGAGCTTGTAGCGGATCATGTCGAAGTATCGTGAATCCTGGAATGCGAACTCGCAGGCCCTCTCACGGAGAATCTCCTTGATGAGAGCATCCTTGTCGGAGGTGAGGTTCTTGTCCGGATTGCATTCCACCAGACCTTTAAGACCCACACGGGCACGTACAGCGTCCACATATTCAACAGCCTTGGCAAGATCACCCGTCTGCGCGAGAGCCTCCGCATAACCGAGATATATCTCCGGTACGCTGAGCGAAACCCAGTGAGGGAACTTTCCCACATAGGCCTCTCCGGCGTAGTATTTCAGGTAACGGTAACCGGTCCCGTAGTGGCTGTCCTGAGTATTAGGGACATTTCCGGCTGTGGTACCGCCGAGCCAGAGCTCATAGTTGGCTCCGCTGGTCTTGCCGTTGCCCCAGTTGATGGCCTGGAGCGCCCCGTTGACCGCCACAGTCTCGTACAGACGCGGATCGCGGGTATAGATCCTGTTCTGGAGCATCTGCTTGCCCTCGACAGTGTCACCCTTGACAAACATCTCATCGAGCTTTCCGGCAGCGGCCGTCTCCTCCCAGTTGAAAGGAGTACCGTCAGCCCAAGGGAACATCTCCACATACTCCTGGGTCGGGCAATAGCTGTAACGGGCGTTGGTGCGCAGGTTCACCCAGCCGTAGTCGTTGCCCTTGGCGTTCTTGTGCACACGCACGTCCATGATGACCTCCGGGCTGCTCTGAAGCAGATATGAGGAGCGGAACGCATAGCGGTAATCCTCGAAGGTGTCGCCGGCCGGCTCCACGAGGTGATATACCCCAGGGTTGGCCTCCATCCTGGATATGAAGTCCTCGCAGGCCTTGCGGAAGCGCTGCCAGCGTGCAGCATCATAGTTGCCGTACCATGCCGGAGATGAATCCTCCATCGTGTAGACTCCTTCCCAATAAGGCTTGTCGCTGTTGAACAGAGGCGATGCGGCGAACTGGAGAATCTTGCACTTCAGGGCCATGGCGCCGCCTATGGTCCACCTTCCCGTCTCGGAAGCAGCTTCACTCGTGCCCGGATAGCCCCAAGGCAGGTGATTGCCGGCAATGACCTCATCAAGCAGCCCGACCATGAAATTCACAGTCTCCTCAACGCTTCCGCGAGGATAGTTGTACTCGCTCTCATCTCCCTGGAAAGTGCCCTTCACGATAGGAAGGCCACCATAGAAGCGGAACGGCACGAAATAGGTGTTGACCAGCAGACAGCGCGCCTCGTCCTTCATGCGCTCCTTCTCAGCAGCGTCAAGACCCGGCACATCATCGATTTTCTCGAGCAGGATATAACAGTTGCGTACATTCTGCCAGATATACTCGTTGAGGTACGGGTAGATGTTGCCGTTCTTCTTGCTGTCAATCGAAGAGGTAAGGGCTCCCGTATAGTACATGTTGCCCACTATGGTGTTCTGGAAGAAGAGCTGGAAATTGTCGGAGAGCGCCTCCGGCATGCCTTTCCAGTAATTCAGACACTGGGGAGGATTGTTTGTACTGTTGGTCGGCAGCGCATGGTACTGCTTATTATAGATGCCGGCAAGGAACTGCCGTGTATACTCCGCGTTGGTGAACACGGTGTCGGCCGTGACGGTGCCGCCCGGGGCCTTCTCAAGGAAAGCATTGCCGAACTTTAGCGGATCCGTGCATGAATACGATGCCAGGCCTGCGGCAAGCACGACCGCCGCTCCCAATATATGTTTTGAAATCTGTCTCATCGCTTTTAGAAGTTAAGTCTCACACTGACTGTATAGGTCCGCTGGAGCGGATAAGAAGGGTCCGTGCTGGCCTCGGTCTCAGGATCTCCCCAGATGAACGGGGTGAAAGTGAGAAGGTTGTACCCGCTCAGGGCCACCTGCATACGGCTCACGCCTATGGACTCGAGGAAACGGCCGCGAAGGTTGTAGGCAAGCATGAGGGTCTTGAGACGCAGGTACTTGGCATCCTGCTCGTAGAGGGCGCAGTCCTGATAGTTGTTGACCTTGCCGTGGTCGAACGAGGCGCGCGGATACTTGGCGTCCTGGGACGGATTCTCAGGATCCCAGGTGTTGTCCACATGGTACTGGAGGAGTCCGCCGGTGGTCTCGTCCGTCCTGGAGATGAACGGCTGGCGGAAAGAGCTTCCGATCATACGGCTCACTCCCCATGCCCCCGTCCACTGGGTGTTGACCTCGAAATCTTTCCAGATGAAGCCGGCATTGACTCCGACCATGTACTGCGGGTCGTCGGTCATTCCGAGCCTGCGGGTCATGTCATCGGCGTTGATGATGCCGTTGCCGTCCAGGTCCACAAACACGGCGTCCCCGTCCTTGAGGTCCACGAGCTGCTTAGGGAAAGGCTGGCCGAAGGTCTCCTCGTAGAGACGCGGAGTGTCGGCATCGTAATAACGGAAGAACTGGTACATGTACCTGGCCCCGATGCGGTTGCCTCTCTCGTACTGGTACTCGTTGGTGTATGGGGTCTCCTTCTTCTCGATGATCTTGTTCTGGTTGTGGGAGAGGTTCATGTTGACCCAGTAGTTGAAGTCCTTGTTGATGCGGTCCTTCCACTTGAGGGAGAGTTCCCAGCCCCAGCTGTCCACGATGCCGAGGTTGGCATAAGGGACGTCGAAGCCTATGATCCCCGGAGCAGAAAGGTCGCGCAGGAGGATGTCGGTACGGTGTTCCTTGTAATAGTCAAACGAGGTTGAGAGCCTCTCGTTGAGGAAATTCATGTCCACGCCGTAGTTCTGCTTGAATGCCTTCTCCCAGGAGACGTTGGGGTTGTTGCGGGAGTTGGCGTAAGCTCCGAGGAACGCGGTGGCGTTGTCCGTACCGAAGTTGTAGGCGTAGCCGCTGCGGGTCGCATACTTGTCACTGTTGACCGTATAAGGGTCGTCCGTGTACATGAAGCGAGAGCCGCCGATCTTGTCGTTGCCGACAAGTCCCCATGAAGCGCGGAGCTTGAAGAACGACACCACGCCCTTGGCGAAAGAGAAGAAAGGCTCGTCGCTCACCACCCAGCCCAGAGAGCCGGCCGGGAAGACACCGAAACGGCGTGAAGGGTGGAAGTTCTCGGAACCGTTGTAGCCGATGTTGACTTCAGCGAGATAGCGCTTCTTGTAGTCGTATGTGGCACGCCCGACAAGGCCTACATATCCGCGCGGGATGTCGGAGTAGGTCTTAGGATAGTATTCCTTGCTCTGGTTGTAGAGCACGAGGCCGCTGACGCTGTGGTCACCGAAGCTGCGCGCATAGTTGAGCGACGTCTCGAAGTACCAGTTGCGTGCCTTGCCGAGCTCCTCGTCATAAGTAAGCGGGCTGTTCTCCCCGGACTTTCGGTACTGCATCGAGCCGTCATCCTGGATTACAGGGTAGTAGGTGGCCACGCCGGCGGTGCCGGTCTGGGTGGAGGTGAAAGTGCTGTTGTATGAGCCTTTCATCTTGAAAGACAGGCCCTGGGTTATGAACTTCAGGTCCTGGTTGAGGGAAAGGTCCATCTGGAGCTTGTTGACATTGCTGGCTATATATCCACCGATGGTGTAGTACTCAAGTCCGTTTGTTCCCGTAAACGGTAGAGTGAGCCCGTCAGAGTAGTCGGTGGTGGTGGCCACAAACTTGCCGTCCACAAGACCCGGGCTGGAGAAAGGAGTCGAGAAGTAGATGTTGCGGATCATGCCCGTGGAGCCTTGACCGGTACGTGGCTTGTCGGCATTGTTGACATTGCCGGAGACGTCGAACGAGACTTTTGTGGTACTGGTCACGCTGAGGTCGAGGTTGGCGCGGTAATTGAGCCTGTTGTACTGGTATCCAAGATGATGCGGGGCATCGAATTCCTTGAAAAGTCCGCCCTGGTTCATGAATCCGGCGGAGACAAAGTACTTGACTCTCTTGGTGCCTCCGGAGATGTTGATGCTGTGGTTGGACTGCGTGGTGACTTTCTTCATCATATAGTCTGTCCACTGCACGTTAGGGAAGCGGATAGGGTCGGACTGGTCGAGGAACTTCTGGATGACGGCATCGGAGAACACCTCCGGGTTGCCGTCATTGGCCCTCATCTTATTGTAGAAGACTGCATAGTCGTACGAGCCTGCCTGCCGCACAAGATCCGTCGGGGTTAGGAGCGAGAACGAGGTGTTGACCGTGATCTTGGCCTTGCCCTCGGAACCACGCTTGGTGGTGACGAGGATGACGCCGTTTGCGCCCCTCACACCGAACACCGCCGTTGCGGATGCGTCCTTGAGCACTGTGATGTTCTCGATGTCCTCAGGGTTGATGTCGGACATGGAGCGCTCCACTCCGTCCACCTGGATGAGAGGCGAAGAGTCGGTCCATGTACCCTTTCCGCGTACGAACACCGTAGCGGCATCAGAGCCAGGCTCGCCGGAATACTGGACTGTGGTGACACCGGAGAGCTGACCGGCAAGCACATTGTTGACATTGCTGACCGGGGTTCTCAAAAGGTCCTCGCTCTTGACGCTCGAAAGCGCTCCCGTCACGGAGACTTTCTTCTGCGTGCCATAGGCGACAATCTCAACTCCCTCAAGGGTGGTGCTGTCCTCTTCGAGGGTGATGTCATAGGTTCTTTGGGCCCCTACTGTGAATGTGGCATCCTTGTAGCCGATGCAGGATACTGTGACAACGGCTCCGGACGGAACTGAAAGTGTGAATTTACCATCGACATCGGTGACTGTACCTGTCGTCGAATCTTTCAGGAAGACGCCGGCCCCGATGACGGTTTCCCCGCTGGAGTCCCGGACCGTTCCCGAGATCTGCTGCTGCGCGACAGCTGCCACCCCAAACAGGAGGAAAGCCAAAGCCGTCAATGCGAGCTTTCTTAGATGGATTATCATCTTGAATAAAATTGGTTAATAATATGAGGTTTAATAAATGTATAAAATTTAATTCAATGGTTTGTTTTGTCGTTTTAGTGTAGACTGCAAATATAGATAAAAAAGTGAAGCTTGCAAAATATTCTGCCCCAACCAGCCCTGCCAGAGTCAGCTGACTTGCCCGTCCGTGGCAGTGGCGTCCTGTCCGTGGCTTGCCGCCTTCCAGGAAGGAGCCTTTTCTGGCGATTCCGCTCCCACCTGGCACGGTCTCCCTTGGAACATCGCCGTGCGCACGGTCATGTCCCGCGTACAGCAGAATGCCCCTGTACGGACGGAGGATGACATCGCGTCGAGGTTATAGAGTTTTGAGGCCAATCCGCCATAACCTAAACACCAAAATGCTGTCTGACAGCGATTCCCGAGCCATGTTATAGCATTTTTGCTGATTTTCGCTATAACCCGTAAAGACTGCGTCCTCTACTAGAACTTCCGGAAGGATATGAAAGGTGTAGGATAAGCCACAGTCAATTCAATTAATGTCATTTTCCCTTGGAAAATCTCCGGGAAATCACTAAAATTGCGCTGTTTGGCTATGAACGGCGATCGTGAAAATACTGTTCTGATCCCTTCTTCTGGGGCTCTACTCGGGGGGGGGGCGATACAATAGTCTCTTAATCAATCAAATACATACTATTATGGAAAAGAAGTTACCTTACGAGGGGCCTCTTGTGGAGGTCGTGTATCTATGCGTGGAGGGTGTGATATGTGGAAGTGGTGAGGACATGATTCCTGGAGGGGGCACTTGGTGATCACCTGTGGGACAAGAAAATTCATTTTTAATTGACCTAATATCATGAGAAAAACATTTTTGATTGCGGCTGCGGCGGTGCTTTCCATCGTGGCCTGCCAGAAAGAGATGCCGGTCGCCCCTGAGGGGAACTACACCGTCCGTGCATCAAGAGAATCAGCCGTGGGCACAAAGTCCACAGTGTCAGACGATGGAGCATTTGCCTGGAGCGCTGGCGATGCCATCGGACTGTGGAACGGCACGAAGTTCTGCGAACTCACAACAAGCACCGGCGGGAGCGCCACTGCTGATTTTACCGGTATAGTTGAGGGTACGGCCCAGAGCTATGCCGTGTTCCCGTTTGCCCTCAATGCCAAAGTTGAATCCGGGACAGTGAAAGTGACTCTTCCAGCAAGCTATGAGTGGAAGGCTGGTGAGACCAACAGCCCTATGCTTGCCGAGTGTGGGGAGAACCCTTCTTTTTTGACCTTCAAACATTTGGGAGGCCTTATCAAGGTGAGTGTGAAGAATGTGCCTGTCGAGGCCGCCAAGTTCGTGCTGACTGCCGACAAGGACATCGCCGGCGAGTACAGCGTGTCAGAAGATGATGAAGGCAATAAAATCATCAAGAGTGCCGAGACGGCTGAAAACAATTCAGTAGCGTTCACATTCACAGCCGGCACCGCCACGGCGATGGCTTTCTATGTACCTGTTCCGGTGGGGGATTACAAGTTCACCGTGGCCCTTCAGAAAGAAGACGGCACTCAGCTCTGGAGCTACGGCGGAGCTTCTGTCAACAGTGTCACACGCGCCAAGTTCATCATCATGCCGGAGCTGACCCTCACGACTATCCCAGGCATCGGAGAAGATGCCAAGACCAGCGTGACCATCCCTGCCAACTACAGCGGAGGGGGCTTCGCTCTGCCGAACACCACATCTGATGTCGAGGTCAAGGTTGAAGCCAACAGCCTGCCGATCACGGTCGTCTATGGTGGCACGTCTCACCCGGGGAAAGTCAGCATCGACTGTGGAAGCAATGTCATCAAGAGTTTTACCATCGATTTGCCGGACAGCCATGTGGAACTTTCAGGAAAGGAGTACACTACGCTTGTATCCAAGACAAGCCTGAGCACCCTTGTAATAGCCAACGGAACGAAGGTCAACACCCTTACAGTCAATGCTGGAAGTACTGTGGTAGAGGGGGAGGTTTCTTCCATCAAAGTTAAATCTACGGTCGAGGAAAAGGCCAAAATCGAGGTTCGGGAAGGCGGAAAGGTGTCTAATGTCGAGAACAATTCCAAAGCACCTGTCGTGGCCGAGGAAAGCAACAAGCCGGCAGTTTCCGGAAACGGTAATACTTCGGTGATAAGCCCTGCTGCGTATCTTCAGAGTCTCCTGCAAGCTGGGGGCAGCATTCTGCTTGACCGTGACTATGTTGGAGATTTCAGTGTGCCGGCTAATGTCAAGGTGGAACTCAATCTTAACGGGCACAATATCACCAATGTTTCCAGTGATACATTTACTGTTGGCCTCGGGGCTGAACTTACTATAAGTGGTGACGGCACGGTGGATAATGTCTCACATGGACGCTCGTGCATCTATAACAATGGTAAGGTAACTCTTAACGGGGGCACGTACACAAGGAGCAAGGAGACGGGCGAGAATCCAACAACATCAGGAAAAAACAGCTATTATAATATTCTCAACCATGGCGAACTTATCATCAATGAGGGCGTTACTGTCTTCCAAACTGGTAGCTTTTCATCTTTGATTGGCAACGGGTATTATAGCTATACTGACAGCAATCCTCGCAGCGGATATGTTGACGGAACCAACAATGCAGCCCCGTCACTCACAATCAATGGCGGCTCATTCTCCGGCGGTATCAATACAATCAAGAATGATGACGGCGCTACGCTTACGATAAATGGCGGTAAGTTCAGAAATACAACTCAGGCTTGCGTGCAGAATAATAATGTCGCTACCATCTCCGGAGGCACATTCAATCCTGCTGAGAAGCATTCCGTAGAGTCAAGGGCGTTCACGGGAGAACACAATAAAGGTGAAACCAGCATAAGCGGTGGAACTTTCAATGGTCCGCTCTACACCTCTGGTGGCGGTACTTTCGAAATCTCCGGTGGCACATTCAACGATATGTCCGTTGAGGCTGCTGGGACAAATGCCGGAAACATTGTCTTCTCAAGTGATTACGAGTTGGCAAGCCCGGTTATCCTCAAGTCCGGTGCCCTTACGGTTGACCTCGGTGGCAAAACACTTACTGCTTCAAGCAACTCTACTATTGATAGCAGTAAGGGTACATGCGTTACCGCATTTGAAGTGAAGAAAGGAACTTCCTTGACCGTGAAAAACGGAAAAGTCGGAGATGCTGAGAAGAGCATCTTCTACGGAGTACATTCAAGCGGTGGGGATGTCACTCTCGAAAACGTGGAATTCGGGGCCAAGGTGACATACGCCTTTAACGGAAGTGGCTCTCTTTCTGCTACCGGATGTACTTTCAAAGGATGGCTCTCCGGTTGGAATAAGAGCGGTTCATTCAAGAGCTGTACATTTACGGTAGGAAAAGCCTATTATCCAGCAGCTATCTGCTACGGAAGTACGGTATTCGAGTCTTGCAAATTCTTCAAGAATGGTGTTGATCCGGATACATATGGGAATGGTGGAAAGCGCGATGAGGATGGATACTACCGCTGCAATTATGTGGTTTCCGCATGTCAGCCGACTACGACTCTTGATTTCAAGAGCTGTAAGTTCGTAGGTGCGGATGGTAAAGATGCTGATAATTTGACATCTGAAAATCATCCATATCTTTCCGGATGGGGAGACGGAGAGCCTGCAACTGCGAACATCAAGGTTGACGGCAATGCCATAACTATAACTTCAGAGTAATCGTTGGTCTCTTAACCAGATACTTCTATAATAACTCCGGGCACTGAACCAAGTGCCCGGAGTTTTTGTGTCTGCCCGATGCTGCATCAGATTTGGCGGAGATAAACGCCGGGAAACGGATCTCTTTCATGCGCCGGAGAAAGAGGGTGGCAGGGGCTCAAAACATCTGTACGGAATGTGGTCCTCGACCCCGCAACTGGCGGAGATTTTTCTGTTTCTTATCATTTTTTTGAAGTTTCTTTGTTGCGCGGAAGCCGGGAATGCGCTATCATTGCGGGGTAAAAACTAAATGTGATGAAAGACTTCAAGAAGGATTCTGCCGGCGCCGAGGCTGTGGGGCAGAAGTGCGGGGCCGTAGTTCCGGGACGGTATGTGGACCTGACGCTTGACGCCGGATTCAAGGCGGTGTTCGCCGACAGGAGCAACAAGGCCCTGCTCATCGGCCTGCTCAACGTCCTCCTGCCGCCGGAGGCCAGGGTCAAGGACATCGTCGAGTATCTCGACCGCGAGACGGGGTCGGACTTTCTTGACGGCAAGTCCACGAGAATGGACCTCGTCTGCCGGGGAGAGGACAGCAGGACCTTCATAGTGGAGATGCAGCGCAGGCCCGAGAACGCATTCTTCGAGAGATGCGTGTACTACGGCGCCGGAGTCTACCACACAGGACTTGTACGCGGGAAGACATACGAGGATGACCTGAAGCCGGTCTATATCGTTGGCATACTCAACTACTCCCTGCCGCACGAGGACGAGGCACTCTGGAGCTCCGACAACATAGTCTCCTGCTACCGCTTCATCGAGAGCCGCACGGGAGAAGTTGCGCCTGACACTATTTTGTGTATATTTGCGGAATTGGAGAGGTTCACAAAGAGTGCCGCCGAGTGCGTGGACGACCGGGATGCGCTCTTCTGGCTATTCCGCCACAGCGGAGTGATGGAAGAGTTGCCGGAGGAGCTGAGGCACAGCAGTTTGGCAGAGGGTGTCACCGATGCCTGCGAGATAGCCGGCTTCTCCGTCGACAAGAGGATTTTATACGAGAAAGATATGGTTACAGAACTTGATTTGGCACTGCAATACGACTATGCGCGCGAACAGGGCGAAGCCATCGGGGAGGCAAGAGGCAGAGCTGAAGGCAAGGCGGAAGAAAAATCCGCCATCGCCAGGCGGATGCTGGAAGATGGTGTCCCAGCGGAGACTGTGGCAAAATACTCCGGACTAAGTGCAGAAGAGGTGAGGGCAATTACTCGATAAGTATTGGCGGTTGTTCACCATTATCAAAAAGCTCCGGACATTTTTATATAAAGTATCCGGAGCGCTTAGAAGTTGTTTTAAATTTATGGCAAATTAATTCAAAACAACTTCTTCGATGTGTAGGGTTTAATCGAGACCCTCAGCGTGTGAGAGGAGGTAGTCTTCTGCCTCGACGCTCCAGAGGCCGTTGTGGGCCTTGCAGATCTTGTCGAGTTCGGCGTAGACAGGGTTGGCCTCACCTTTCTTGCCGAAGTCCGCGATGGCAGTGAGCGGCATCTCTATATGGGTGTAGATCAGCTTCTTTCCGCCAGGGACTGAAGGCAGGTTGAGCGTAGTCTCTATTACCGCGTTGAGGCCTCCGATATGGGTGACGAGACCTGCCGGATCCATACCCTTGCCCATCAGGTGCAGGGCTTCCTTCATGTCGTCAGTGTTGCCGCCGCTGGTGCCCACGACATGGGTGGAGGCGTAGTGGACATTGTAGAAGTTGAGAGGGGCCTTGAAGTCGGCTCTGCTTGGGCCGGAGAAAAAGTTGAGACATCCGTCAAATCCGAGGATGGCATCGGCCTGTTCCACCACGGCGGCCACAGGAGCCATCACGACGACTTCATCATAGCCCTCTCCTCCGGTGATCTCACGCAGCGCAGCCACAGGGTCGGCGACCGCTCCGGTATTGATATAGCGCAGGTCAATGCCTCTGGAGGCTGCAAACTCCTTGGTGTAGAGCGTGGCAGCCCTGTCAAGACGGGTCTGGTCAATGTCGGTCACGACAAAGAGAGACGGATGCCTGTCCTCGCGGTGCAGCACATAGTTGATGCAGGCGAGCCCCATAGGACCGACACCTGCGAGGAGAGCCATCTTTCCCCCGTCCTTTATCTCCATGGAATGGACATAAGAACCTGGAGTAGTGTGGTAGCAGGCGTGCATGGCGCCGACCACGCAGGACAGCGGCTCGCTCAGGGAAGCCGGGTAGAATCCCTCTCCCTTGTACGGAAGGAGGCATCCCTGCTCCATGACTTCTGCAGGGATGACCACATAAGTGGCATCTCCACCGATATATTTATATGAGTATCCCGGTGCTGAAAGCACGCCCACGGGGCCGCCTTCATAGGTAAGGGCCGGCTGGATGGAGAACTTGTCTCCAGCCTTGAATTCGCCCTGCCATTTCTTCCCTACTTCCACGATCTCGCCTGCGAACTCGTGGCCGATGATGGTCGGGTTCTCAGCCACATCATCAGGAACCCTCTTGTGCTCAGGGCCTTGATGTGCGGCCTTGTATGATGACATGCAGATGCTGTCGCTGACCACCTTGGCCAGGATTTCATCTTCTTTGATCTGAGGGAGCTCGAATTCTTCAAGCCTCAGGTCGTCTTTTCCGTAAAGTCTTACTGCTTTTGTCTTCATTGTGGTATGGATAATTGATTGTCAGTTCTTGACAGGGGCTGCCGGGGTTGGCGGCAGGCTCTTGTAGTTCTTGAGTTCTTCCTTGAGCACCTCGACGGCCTTTTCGAGCTGGGCGTCCTTGCCGAGGTAGTCTTCGAACGGGTTGATGTCCACCTCTATGTCCGGATCGACACCATGCCCTTCGATGATCCACTCACCTTCAGTGGAGTATGAGGTGAAGAAAGGCGTGCGCATGTCCTGCCCGTCCACAAACTGCCTTGAGCCGGAGATGCCCACGATGCCGCCCCAGGAGCGCTTGCCGATGAGTTTGCCGAGCCCGAGTTTGCGGAACCCGTACGGGAAGAGGTCCCCGTCGGAAGAGGAGTACTTGTCGATGAGGCAGACTTTTGGCCCGTAGAAGGCTTCGTTAGGCACAGGGAGGTTGCTGCCGTTGCGGTACATGCTCATCCTGTAGACTTCACGCTGCAGGCGTTCCAGAATCATAGGGGAGACGTTGCCGCCGCCGTTCATGCGGTCATCGATGATGAGCGCTTTCTTGTCGAGCTGGGTGTAGAAGAGTTTGGTGAACATGTCAAGGCCTTCCACGCTCATGTCAGGGATGTGGATGTAGCCGATCTCCCCGCCGGAGAGACGGTCAACTTTCTCGATATTGCCCTGCACCCACTCGTAGTATGCCAGTTGCGACTCGTCGCCGACCGGCTTCAGGTATACGGTACGTGCGTCTTTGCCGGAGGCGGATGATGCTATCTTGACTTCCACTGTCGAGCCGACCTTGCCGATGAGGGCCTGTCCGATGTCTGTGAGGTCGGATGAAGGTATGCCGTTGACCTCTACGATGTATTCTCCGACCTTGGCGTTGACTCCCGGAGCCCGCAGCGGGCATATCAGCGACTCGTCCCAGTCCGCTCCGCGGAATATCTTCTCGATACGGAATGCCCTGGTCTTGGCATCCCTTGAGTACTGTGCACCGAGGAGACCGGTCTTGATGCGCGGGATCTCAGGGCTTTCGCCGGATGTGATGTAGGCATGGCCCACGTTGAGCTCTCCTATCATCTCGCCGATGAGGTAGGTGAGGTCGTCGCGGTGGTTGACGTAAGGGAGCATCTGACCATACTTGTCGTGGATATGGTTCCAGTCGGCACCGTGCATGTTCTCGACATAGAAATTATCACGGGTGATGCGCCAACTTTCGTCGAAAATCTGTTTCCACTCGGCCTTGTGGTCAACCATCATGTCCATCTCGTCTACCGGCACGGCATCGGCCTTGCCGGCCGGGCTGCCGAAGGCGACAACCTTGAAGTCCTTGCCATCGCGTATGAGGGCTTTCTTCCCGTCAGGGGTAACGGATACCGGCATTTCCGACGGGCCGTCAGAAGTCTTGAGCGACTTGAGGTCAAGGATCTTCAGACCGCGTTTGCCCGCAGACATTGCACTATAGTAGAGCTTGTCGTCCTTTGAGAGGATCAGGCGGTAGCGGCCGGCATCCAGAGGCAGGGCCGTGATCCTGGTGCCTATTCCGTCGAGGTCTATTCTCATCGTGGCGGCCTCAAGCTTTTCGGCCTTCTTACCGCCCTTTTTGTCCGACTTTGCGGCAGTCTGCTCTGTCTCCGCTCCGTCTGCTCTGAATGCCAAAGGGTTAGGAGTGTCCTTGCTCAGAGGGACGATGAACACATAGTCGTAGACCCCGTATCCGGCATTCCACTCCACGCTTGAGTACTGGGCTCTGAAGTCGCGTGCGGAGGTGAAGAAGAGATATTTGCCGTCCTGCGAGAACATCGGGGAGGAGGCGTCGTACCAGCGGTCCGTCACCTGATAGCTCTTGCGTGCCTTGATGTCATAGAGGAAGACGGCGCTTACCCTGTTTGGAAGGGCGGTCGTGTAGGTCGCCCAGCTGCCGTCTTTGGAGAGTGAGAATGAGCGGTATCCGACAAGGTCACTCACAAGGATGCGGTCGAGCTTGCCAGTGTTGAGGTCAAGTTCGTAGATGTCACGTTTCTCTGTGCCGAAATAGAGTTTGGACCCGTCCGCGCTCCAGTCCAGAAGATTCGGGTAACCGTCCTTGAACGAGGTCATGCACTTCGCTTCCTGAGGCTTGTCAGCTGGAGCGGTGTAGATCTGATATTCTCCGCTGATGTCTGATATCCAGGCGATGCGACTCCCGTCAGGGCTCCAGTCGGCATCCCTTTCGTGGGACTGTGGCGAGCGGGAGAGGTTGAAGACAGGGCCTTTGGCGGCAGGGAGGGAGTAGATGTCTCCACGGGCCACTGCAAGTATCCGCTCCCCGTCCGGAGAGAGGCTGACGCTGCTCAACGAACCGCCCACCTTGCGGTATCCGGAGCGGCTGTAGATGTCATCGTCCGCGAGGCTGATGCTGACTTTTTCGGCCTTGCCGCCCTTGTGGACGTCATATTTGTAGATATATCCGCCGTTTTCGAATACTATCCAGTCCTGTGAGAAGGACGGGAACTTGCAGTCATACTCGGTGAAGTCCGTGACCTTGCTTGTCTGCCTGCTGCGGGTGTCATAGACGAATAGATTCATCGTCCTGTCGCGGTCGGAGAGGTAGTAGATCTTGTCTCCAACCCACATCGGGAAGATGTCCTGGGCATCGTTGTCCGTGATCTTCTCCAGATTCGTGGTGCCGACGGTGTTGATCCAGATGTCATCGGCCTGACCGCCGCGGTAGTATTTCCACGTGCGGAACTCGCGGAACATCCTGTTCATCGCAAGTTTGCTTCCGTCCGGAGAGTATGAGCAGAAACCGCCCTCCGATGTCGGGATGATCTGCGGTGTGCCTCCAGCGGCATCCACCAGACAGAGATTGCCCCTCAGCCCGCTGAAGCAGTACTGCTTGCTGCGGTAGACAATCCGGCTTCCGTCCGGAGTCCAGCCCATCACTATGTTGTTGGGCCCCATCCTTTCGCCGACCTGATCCCTGCCCACGAGGGCGGAATAGGTGACGCGGTGCGGCTCACCGCCCGTTACGGGTATCGTATATACTTCAGTATTACCGTCATACTGGCCGGTGAACGCTATTGTCCTGCCGTCCGGGGAAATTCTCGGGAAGCATTCGTATCCCACATCCGAGGTGAGTTTTACGGCTGTGCCGCCGTTGATGCCCACCCGGTAGAGGTTGCCTGCGTAGCTGAAGACGATGTTGTCCCCGCCGACGGCGGGAAATCTGAGCAGCCTTGCCTCCTGGGCGGCCGCTCCTGCCGAAAGCGAGATGGTCGCCGCGGCCAGTACAAACAGTAATCTTTTCATTGTAAATGGTTTATGCTAACATTACCTGACCTCCGGTCACAGGGATCGCCTGCCCGGTCTCTCCCGTCTGCTCTACGGCATAGAGGATGGCCTTGGTGACGTCCTCCGGGTTGCAGCCCTTGCGCATAGGCACCTGACTGAGATAGTAGTCCTTGACATCCTGCACTGTCTTGGCTCCGGGCACCTTGCCTGCTGCGAGGTATTGCACGAACAGGCCGTTCTCCGGATTGCTCCAGAGCGGGCCGTCGTAGAAGTTGCCCGGGCAGATGGAGTTGACCTTGACGCGGTATGGAGCCAGCTCAAGGGCGAAACTCTGCGTAAGACCGATGCCGCCGAATTTGCCGCCGGCGTATGCGAAATTGGCCTTGGAGCCGCGCAGGCCGGATTTGGAGTTGACCTGTACGATGTCGGCGAAGTAGTCCGGATCCCAGGCGGTCTCGATCTTCATCAGATGGCTTGCGACCTTGGCGCAGAAGAAATAGGCCTTGTAGTTGATGTCGGTGACGAACTCGAAGTTCTCCGGGGTCATCGCCTCAAGGCCTCCGGCCCTGAGCACGCCGGCGTTGGAGACGAACACGTCAAGAGCGCCGAAGTTGAGCACCGTCTGCCTTATGAGGTTGTGCAGGCTGTCCATGTCCGCCACGTTGGTCTTGACGAAGATGGCGCGGTTGCTGCCGGCCGTGGCGTTGAAACTCTCGGCGGTCTTCTGCCCCACAGCCTCATTGAGGTCGGCGACCACGATGTTGGCCCCTTCTTTCATGAGGTTGCGCGCGATGCCCTCGCCGAAGCCCTGGGCGGCGCCGGTGACGATGATGGTCTTGCCATCAACGCGTCCCTTGGATGCGGCGGCACTTACTTTGCGGCGGTAGTTCTCCACCTCCCAGTTGTCGATGAATTCGATCTGGCGCTTTGTCATCGGATGCTGCCCGCCGAAACACTCGGCGTACCATGCGATTTTGACCGCATCAATGAAGACATCTGTGATGATCTGTGCGTCCTTTGCGCTGTCGCCGGCTGCCAGAAGCCCTATTCCCTTGATGAGTATGATTTTAGGGGTGTGGCCGCGCCTTGCTGTGTAGCGTTCGATTTTCTTCTCCGCCAGTTTTGCGATGTCCTCGCCTTCAGAGGGCTCGATGAAGATGTATTCAGACTTGCAGTAGACGATGCCGTCCGGAGTGAATGGCGAGAGCACGCTCTCCGCCTGCTCCATCATCGATACGAGCAGGGCTGAATTTGTGACCTTGACGGTTTTGAGCCCGCGTCCGGAGCGGCTGAGAATCATCCTTATGGCAGGGACGACCTCACTTGCGCAATCGCATATCCCGGCCTCTCCTTCCGGAAGTGGCTTTACCTGCTTTTCGAGAGTTGAGAGCACGGATTCGTAGATCTTCTCTATCTCTTCAGTGCTGTCGGCTCCCACGAAGATGCCATGATTCTGCAGGAATATCACCTTGGGCTCATGTCCGTTGGCCTTTTTATAGGCCTGAATCTTGTCGTAGACTTTCTTGAAGAGGGTGTACCCCGGGTCGGTGTAACCTATGTAGAGGGCCTCCGGGAAGAGTTCTTTGCATTTGTCTTCAGCCTGTGCGGAGCACATGAGCCCTCCTACGAGAGTAGGGTGGAGGTGCACCACATAAGAGAATCCCATGCAGTCGTGCAGGGATGTCTCCACTGAAGGCCTGCGGTCTTTGGTGATGCAGGCGGCAGCTAGATCATTCTTGACCTGATCTTCGCGCTCTGCGGCATCGGAGCTGTATTTCTTTTTGTTCATCGGATCGAGCAGCGCCCTGTTGAGCACTGCGAACCCGTCTTCCGTGATGGTGGATAGAGACTGTCCGCTGGCTTTTATCCAGAGCCTCTCCGAGTCCTTGTAGGAGGTGTTGCCGCCCCCTGCGATCACGAAGCGCGGATCGGCGCCGAACTTGCGGGATATGGCTATTAGTGAGTCTATTTCTTTCATTCTGTTATCGTTTTAGTGATGATGGCATCCCCGTGCTCGAATGTATCGAGCCCGTTCTGGTGGGCTGCCACGAAGCATGCGCCACGGTAGTTGATGCCGCGAAGCTTGTCAGACAGGCCGGAGCGGTCACGGGTGCGGAGTTTTATCGGTTCCAGTGCCGGGGTGTTGTGCTCCGAGCCGAAGGTGACGATGAAGCCCTCGTCTTCCAGATAGCCGGCATAGCTCTCGAGCACTGCCGTGCTGTTGCGTGTGGTTATGAATTCGCAGGAGCGTATTCCCCTCTTCTTGAGGATGTCGGCACATTTTTGCAGGTCTTCCTCGAAGTCGGTGAAACCGCCTTTGGCGTCATCTGCAAGGAAGGGATAGGTCGGTATGCCGCCTGCCGCCTCGATGATGCGCTGCACTGTCTCCATAGGGAGGAATGCTTTCGGGTCTTCCGGCACGAAAGCTGCGCCGCCTGCCTTGAGCAGTTTGCCCCGGATTTCATTCTCCACGGCCGCTGCGTCTGAAAGATTGCTCTTGAGGTCCTTACCGGCGAACAGCCTGCGGTAGAAGTCAAGTTTGTCGGCATCGGAGTCGAATCTGGAATCGATGGCGAGTCTGAGAGCTTTTGCAAGGTGTCTTTCGCGGATGGAGCCGCGCGTGAGCTCTTTCCCGATCTTCGTGAAGGAAAGGTTGAATCCCGCCCCGATACTGTCGAGCCAGGAGTTGAGCTTAGCGCACATCCTGCCGACCTGGGAATTGGACTCCGCCTTGACATCGGCGAGCATCCTGGCCTCTGCGCCTGAAAGGGTCACGGGGTGATTGAGTCCTTTGCCGCTGAGGTAGGTGCGTCCCGGGTTGTTCGGGTCGTTGACCCTTACGCCTGCCGCCTGATCCTCCACGTTGAGAGAGATGAATTCTATGTTGAAAAGAGGGAAGAGGTGGCGTCTGCCACACTCTTCGCTCCACTGTCTATACCCGTCGAGGGAATAAAAATCGTTGATGCCTACCACTTTCACCCCTTCTTCAGCGGCCATGTCGAGTGCCTGGCTGACACTGTCGAAGGCGCTGAAGGAGTATGGTGTGTGGAGGTGTGCATTGACATCGGTCATACTATACACCCTTCTTGGATCTGAGAATCTGTTCTGTCGTGGTCATGTTGCTGACCGGGGTGTAGTCCTTGAGAGGGACGATCTTCTCGTTGATCGCGTCGAGGAACCACTCAGGCTGAGGGAAGAACGCCTCTTCGAGCTCATGGCAAGGGGTGATCCAGTTGCGGGAGCCGAGTACCACAGGGGCTGCGTCGAGGTAGTCGAACGCCATCTCGGAGATGTTGGCGGCGAGATCGTTGAGGTATGATCCGCGGGCGGTGGCGTCTCCGGCGATTATGATGCGTCCGGTCTTCTTGACGGACTCGAGAACCTTCTCGTAGTTGAACGGCACGAGGGAGCGGGCATCGATGACTTCGGCTTCCATGCCGTACTTCTCCTTGAGCATGTCGGCTGCTGTGAGTGCGCGGTAGAGCGTGGCTCCGATGGTGAGGAAGGTCACGTCTTTGCCGGCCCTCTTGATGTCAGGTTCGCCGAGAGGAATCTCGTAGTAGCCTTCCGGTACGCCGCCCTCGTGGAACTTCTCGCCCATGTCGTAGATCCTCTGGCTTTCGAAGAAGATGACAGGATCAGTGCCCTGAAGGGCTGAGTTCATAAGTCCCTTGGCATCATACGGGGTGACAGGGAAGACAACCTTGAGTCCCGGGATATGGGTGCAGAGCGAGGTCCAGTCCTGGGAGTGCTGCGCGCCGTATTTTGAGCCTACGGAAACGCGGACGACGACAGGCATCTTGAGGATGTTTCCGGACATGGCCTGCCACTTCGGGAGCTGGTTGAAGATCTCGTCTCCGCAGCATCCGAGGAAGTCGCAGTACATGATCTCCGGGATCACACGGCCTCCGCACATCGCGTAACCGATGGCCGTGCCGATGATGGCGGCCTCCGCGATAGGGGAGTTGAACAGGCGGTGATATGGAAGGGCTTCGGTAAGTCCGCGGTATACCGCGAACGCGCCGCCCCACTCACGGTTCTCTTCGCCGTAGGCGATCAGGGAAGCGTCCTTGTAGAAACGGTCCACGACAGCTTCGAAGATGCCGTCACGGATGTTGAATGTCTTCATCTTGCTGGCAGGCTTACCGTCCTTGTCGAGCCAGAACCTCTCTTTGCCGGCGATCTGCTTGACGCGAGGGTTCTCCTCAAGCGGCATCAGCACATCAGGCTTGGCATCGCTGAGCGAGTCGATGCTCTGGTTTGAGAACATCATGTCTCCGAGCAGCTCGTTGTCCTTGACGAGATCCATGCGAGGTGAGAGCTCAGGGTCGATGGCCAGCTTGTAGCAGTCGAAGATGACATCTTCCACTTCCTGCCGGATGGCTTCAAGTTCCTTCTGGTCGGCTACGCCGGCTTCGATGAGCTTGTCTCCGAAGGCTGCGATGCAGTCTTCGCTTTCCCATGCTGCGATTTCCTCCTTGGTGCGGTATGATGACTGGTCGCTCGGGGAGTGGCCGCTGTAGCGGTAGGTCACGATGTCCAGAAGTGCCGGGCCGAGTTTCTCTTCAAGCAGGGCCTTCTTGCGGCGGAAAGCGTCGATGACGGCGAGAGGGTTGTACCCGTCCACCCGCTCGGCATGCATGGCATCCGGCTTGAATCCTGCCCCGATGCGCGCCGGGAAGTCATATCCCATGGTCTCGCCTCTGGTCTGGCCGCCCATCGCGTACTGGTTGTCCATGACGTTGAAGAGGACAGGCAGGCCGCCTTTCATGTCTCCCTCCCAGAGGGTGTTGAACTGGTCCATGGACGCGAAGGTCATGCCTTCGAGCACCGGGCCGCGGGCCATGGCGCCGTCACCGAGGTTTGCGACGACGATGCCTTTTTTGCGGTTGACTTTCTTATAGAGGGCTGCGCCCACGGCGATTGAGCCGGAGCCGCCTACGATGGCGTTGTTGGGATAGATGCCGAAAGGGGTGAAGAACGTGTGCATGGAGCCGCCCAGACCCTTGTTGAATCCGGTGGTGCGGGCGAAGATCTCGGCGATGGCTCCATAGATCAGGAAGCGGATTCCGAGCTCCTTGGTGCTGCCCTTGAATCCTTTCTGTGCCACAGCGAGAGTTGCGCCTCCCCAGAATTCCTCCATGATCTTCTTGAGTTCCTCCTCCGGGAGGATCTCGATGGAGCGTAGTCCCTTGGCGAGGATTTCGCCGTGGGAGCGGTGTGAGCCGAAGATGAAGTCGTCCGTGTCAAGTGTGTAGGCCATACCCACAGCGGCGGCTTCCTGACCGGCGGAGAGGTGGGCGGGGCCCGGGTTGTTGTAGGCCACGCCGTTGTATCCTCCGGTGGTCTTGACGAGGTTGAGCATAGTCTCAAACTCGCGTATCACGGTCATGTCATGATATATGCGGAGAAGGTCTTCCTTGGTGAAGTTGCCTTCATTGAGCTCTTCCTTGACGGTTTTGTTGTACTGCATCACAGGAATCTCCGGGAACACTATCTTGCGTTCGTCCGGACGGAGAGTCTCCTTGGGGTCGATGTAAAGTGACTTTGGCATTTTATTGTGGTATTATTGGTTACTTGATGGTAAAAACCGTCTCCTTGATGATTTCGGACACGGTAGGGTGAGGGAACACGACTTCCTGGAGCTGTTCTGCTGTCATCTCCATCTCGATGGCGATGCAGGCGCTGTGGATGATCTCCGAGCAAGGGTTGCCGAGCATGTGGACACCGAGCACTTCGTGGTGCTTCTTGCCGACGATGATCTTGCACAGGCCCTCTCCGCCTTCGTTTTCGGCGACGAAACGTCCGGAATACGCCATAGGCAGTTTGAGGACGGTGTATTCCTTGCCGGAGGCTTTGGCCTGATCTTCGGTGAGCCCGACTCCGGCGACTTCAGGGTTGGTGTACACCACTCCCGGTATGGCCTCGTAGCGCATGTGGTCCTGCCTGCCGAGGATGTTGTTGACGGCGACCTCCCCCTCCCGGCTTGCGGTGTGGGCGAGCATCGAGAATCCGGTCACGTCACCGGCGGCATAGACATTCGGGATGTTGGTGCGCATATGGCTGTCAACCTTGATCCCGCATGGTTTTCCGCCCCTGTTGAGGAGCATCTCGACTCCGAGATTCTCAAGACCGTAGCCGGTGAGATTGGCCCTGCGGCCCACTGAGACGAGGATTTTGTCCCCGCTGACGCGGCAGACTTTCCCGTCCGGGTCTTCGTATACGACGGTGTTGCCCTCGATGCCTGTCACCTTGCAGCGCAGGCAGAACTCGATGCCCCTCTTGGCGTAGATCTTCTGGAGCATGGCGCTGATCTCGTCATCAAGCGGCCCGAGGATTTTCGGCATCATCTCGACCACGGTCACCTTGGTCCCGAGAGTGCTGAAGAATGCGGCGAACTCCATTCCGATCACACCGCCTCCGATCACTACGAGCTCTTTCGGCTGCTCCTTGAGGGAGAGGATCTCCCTGTTTGTGACAATCACGTCGCCGGCTTCCTTGAGTCCCTGGAACGGAGGCACGGCAGCCTCCGAGCCGGCGCAGATAAGCAGATTCTTTGCTACATACTCCTTGTCAGCGGCAGCCACGGTGACGCCTTCGGCGCTGCGGCCCTTGATCATGGCCTGCTCGGCCACAACTTCGACCTTGCCGGCCTTCATGGCAGCCTTCACTCCGGCCACGAGCTTCCTGACGACCTTGTCCTTGCGGGCTACGATCTCTCCGTAGTTGAAGCTTGGCTCTTTGGCATAGACGCCATAGTGATCTCCGTTTACTGCGTAGTTATATACTTTTGCGCTGTAGAGAAGCGTTTTGGTCGGGATGCAGCCCTCGTTGAGGCATACGCCGCCGAGGGACTTCTTCTCGAAGAGAACAACCTTGAGTCCGGCTGCGCCGGCCCTCTCTGCGGCTACGTATCCTCCAGGGCCGCCGCCTATTATCGCTAAATCGTACATTGTATGGTGTGCTGTTTAAAATTCAACTTCAAGATTCTCGATTTCCGTAGCCACCTGCTTGAGGAAGCGTGTGGCTTCTCCTCCGTCGATGGCGCGGTGGTCATAGGTGAGGGAAAGGCCGAGATATGGCACGAAGGCATACACCCCGTTTCCGAGATCTTTCGGGCGCGGTACGATGGTGCCTACCCCGAGGATGGCGCTCTGCGGCACGTTGATAATAGGAGTGAACCACTCCACCCCGTAGCCTCCGAGGTTGGAAACAGTGAATGAAGCCGCCTCGCTTGAGAGGAGATCCGGGTTGATGCTGCCTTTCTTGCAGTCATCGGCCACTTTCTTGAGGGCCTTGCTCAGCCCCGTGATGTTGAGATCTTCAGCCCTCTTGACGGCAGGCACCATAAGCCCGCGTTCAGTGTCTACGGCGAGACCGAGGTTGACTGTGTTGAATATGCGCATCGCGTCCCCGAGGCAGTGTGAGTTCACTGAAGGGAACTTCTTGAGAGCCTTGATGACAGCGAAGCATACGAAGTCGTTGATGGTGATGTTCGCGTCGATGCGGCCTTCCTCCAGGGCTTTCTTGGCTTTCTTGCGGAGAGCCTGTATCCTGCGTGCGTCAGCCCCGAGCATGTGTGTGAGCTGTGCCGAGTTCTGGAGGGAGTTGTACATGGACTTGGCGATGAGCTTGCGCATGTTGGACATCTTCTCCACCTTGAACTCCTCGCCTTCTCCCGCGATCTCGCTGTGGTTGGCCTGCCAAACCTTGAGGTCCGATCCCTTGACCATGCCGGCAAGTCCGCTCCCGCGCGAAGGGGCTTCGAATCCTCCCTGGGCGGCGATGGCCTTGGCAAGTCCGGTCTTCGGGCTGCCTTCAGCGGCCACGATATCCCTCTCTATGATGCGTCCGTGAGGGCCTGTTCCGGCCACCTGCGCTGTATCCACGCCTTTTTCGGCTGCGAGCTTGCGGGCTCTCGGGGATACCGGCGCTCCCGCCACTACGGCTGCTGCCGGAACATCCGCCGTTGTGGCCTCCTGTGCCGCCTGAGGCCCGGCAGTCTCTGCACTCTCCTGCGCCGGGGCGGCTCCGTCGGGAGCGAATTCGGCAAAGGACTCTCCCGGCTTGCCTATGACCATCACATTGGTCAGTACCGGAATTTCATCGTTGTCTTTGAAGAAGCACGCGAGTACCGTGCCTTCGAATTTGGATTCCTCGTCAAATGAGGCCTTGTCTGTCTCGTAACTGAAAAGAATGTCGCCGACAGCTACCTTGTCTCCCGGTTTCTTTTTGAATTCGGTGACGATACAACTCTCGACCGACTGGCCCTGTTTGGGCATTATTACTACATTTGCCATTGTGTTATGTGATTAGATAATCACACAAATGTAGTAATTTTTCGCCGTTACCACAATTCCTCCGCCAGCTCGCGCAGCATCTGCTCATCAGGTGAGGCCGGCTTGACTTCCATGAACGATGCTGCTTCGCCGGGTGCGTCCCGCTTGCCCGGAGCCTCCAGAGCCCCGGACGGAAGGGCGGCGTCGCAGCTGATGTCCTCATACACGCACGGGAAGACAGCGGCGGTCTCCTTGATAATCTGTGAAATGAACTGCTCTTCGGAGACGTCCTCCGGCCGGAGGAGCGTCATGACTTCCTTACCTATGTGCAGGCTTGGTATGATGCTGATTCCCAAATAAGTGGCGTGTTTCACAATCTTTGCCATATCTTCCCGGCTGTAGTATCCGCCATACCTTTCATCCCCTTCCATGCGGTAGCCTCCCGCCTGTCCGAGAAGAGGATATGCCTTGACTTCCATCCTCCAGCCCCTGTCTCCCGCGACTTTCCACAGCAGGCAGTTGAATTTGTACTTTGCCATCAGGTCGAGGCAGGAGAGCATCTGGTCCACGTTCCAGAAAGTCTCGCAACTGTCTATCCGCAGCCCTCTTGTTGCTGTGGACGGTGAGTCGGAGATTTCGCAGCAGGGGAGTGCCCAACGGCATTTCTCCGCCAGCTGTTCGCTGTAGATTTCTTCGGGCAGCATCTGTTTGAGGGTCTGTATCGCGTTGAGGAATCCCGCTGTGCCCCCGGCCTCGACAAGGGCGGATTTGCGTCCGATGTCCATGGTGTATGACTCTCCTTTCAACCTGTCGTTTTTCAAGAAAATCACTCCCTTTGCTGAACCGTCCTCCACCACGGACCTCAGTCCCACAGGGGTGGAGACGCTGCTCGTCTTACCGCTAACCAGCGAGAGCCTTGCCGCCAGGCGGAGGATCGCCTCCATCGAGACCGAGTCGATGGCCGGGTCGCACTTGAATACGGCACCGCTTATCTTCATGCTGCCTTTTCCCGGGGTCATGCCGACCGGTTCGGGGACTATGCCTCCCATGCAGATGACAGCCGGCAGCATGGAGAGGAGGATGATCGCAATTCTTTTCATGTCAATATATTAGCAGGCCGATGACCCCCGATGTCACGAGAAGCGTGATGGGTCCGGCCTTTTTGGTGTAACAAAGTATGAATGAGCCTGCAAACAGCACCCAGGCCTTCCAGTCCGGGAAGTTGTCCTGCAGGACGTGTATGGAAACGGTACTCCCGCTCCACGAAATCCCGAGGATGAGCACCAGTGCCGCGGCACCTATCATCCCGGCCACAGCAGGACGCAGCGCCCCCATCACGGAAGCGAATACCGGGTGCTGGTGGAACTTGTTGAATATCCGTATGATGACGAAAAACACCAGAAACGAGGGCAGCACGATTGCCAGGGTGGTGGAAGCTGAACCCAGGATCGAGACGAGGTTGCTGTACCCCTCATCGTGCAGGACCTGAAAGCCCACGTAGGTGGCGCAGTTGATGCCTATCGGCCCCGGGGTTGATTGGGAGATGGCCACTATGTCCGTGAATGCTTTTTCCGTGAGCCAGCCGTGCTCCGTCACCACCTGTGCCTGTATGAGGGAAAGCATGGCACCGCCACCCCCGAAGTTGAACAGCCCTATGACGAAGAACGTCGCAAACAGTTGCCAGAGCAGTGCAATCATTGCTTTTTCTTGTTATAGGTGAACGAAGAGATGCCCGCCGCGGCGGCAATCGTCACGAGTATGAACCATATAGGGGAGATTTTGAGGAAAGCCACCCCGAACAGCGTGCCTGCGCAAAGCAGCCAAGTCCACCAATTGTGGCAGCCCTGCTTTGCCATGTTTACTGCCGGGACGAGAATCAGAGCCACAGCTACGGGGCGCACTCCTTGGAAGATGCGTGCCACGATGGGGTTGTCCTTGAAACTGGTGAACACCATGGCTATGAGCAGGATGATGACAAATGACGGCAGCACTGCCCCCAGAGCGCAGACGATGCTTCCCTTGAGGCCGCCCAGCTTGTATCCGGTGTAGATGGCCATGTTGACGGCGAGCAGTCCCGGGGCGCTTTGCGCCAGCACTATCACATCGTCAAGATCCTCCTTGCCGATAAGATCCCGGCTTGTCAATTCCTTTTCTATAAGGGGGATCATCGCATATCCTCCTCCTATGGTGAACGCTCCCATCTTGAAGAAGATGAGAAACAGCTGCCATAGCGGTGTCTTGTTTTCCATATTGCAAAGTACTATAAGATCATTCTTCTTCTATTTTCTCCTCGGCAATCCGCTTGACTTCGTTTATCTCGGCGATAAACTGTTCTGTAGTCGGGAGATATAACTGATATTTGCTGGCGAGTATTGTCTTGTTGTCTTCCGGCAATGTGAGTTTGACTACTGTGTCATTCTTGTTTGAGCACAACAGTATGCCGATGGTGGGATTCTCATCTTCGGCTTTTTCGTAGCGATCGTAATAGTTGACGTAAAGTTGCAATTGGCCCAGATCCTGATGGGTGAGCTTGTGGTTTTTAATCTCGATCACGACAAATGAACGCAGCAGCCTGTTGTAGAACACCAAATCCACAAAGTACTCGTCGTCCTCGATAAGAAGGCGCTTTTGTCTGGCGACGAAAGAAAAGCCTTTTCCCATTTCGAGAAGAAAATCAGCGATGTGCGATATTATAGCACTTTCGAGGTCTTTCTCATAATAGGCAGGTCGCTTTTCTAGACCGAGAAATTCCAAAACCATAGGGTCTTTGATTATTTCTTTCGGGGATTCCGGCTGCCGTTCGTTTCGTGCTACTGCGAGGACGGCTTCTTTGTCGTTGCTCAGCAAGAGACGTTCGTAAAGCATCGAGTTGATCTGACGTTCAAGTTGACGCTTAGACCAGCATCCATTTACGGCCTCCAATTGATAATACTCTCGCTTGTCGGAATCTGAGATTGAGATAAGCAGCTTGTATTGGGACCAATTTAATTGCGAACACAGTGTATTCGCATTTGGGTATATGCGGTAGAATTGTCTGCACATCTCCAATTGGCGGACAGAGAATCCGCTGCCATATTCCGGTTGCAGTCGTTTTGCGAGATTCTTGATGAGGTAAGTTCCATAGTCGGCGCGCTCCTTTCCCTGCTGCTCTTTTTCTGCAATTTGTTGTCCGATAGCCCAATACATACGGACACGGCAGAAATCCACGCTTCGGACTGCATCCCTGCGTGCATCATCGATGATGTTTTTTATTCCGCTGACAAATTCATTTAGCGGCGATTCCAAATCAGTTTCTGTCTTATGTCCCATGCTGCAAAGGTAGTCATTATCGGATATAAATGTTATTTTTGTCGGTGAGCGTGTCTGCGAGGGAAAACGATGGGACGGGCAGCTTGGAAATAACTATAGAAACCGGAATATGATAGAATTGTCAATCGCCCAGTCCTTGAACAAGGCATATCGCAAACTTCCTGTGGACAGGCAGGTCTTTGATGTATTCAAACATCAACTCGGTAACTACTATGAGCAGATTTCTGTAATCAATACAGAGGAGAAACTCAAAGGGGATCTGATGGATTTCTTGAAACTTTCTTTCTATGGACAGGATTATAAGGTTTCTCCGAGCGGAGATATAGATTGTGCGATTCACCTTGGCAGTAGTATTGAATCTCCCGTGGGTGTCATAATAGAAGTGAAGAAGCCTACAAACACCTCTGAGATGATCACTAGAGAAGACCTCAACAGGAAAGCCCTGCAAGAGTTGCTGCTCTATTATCTCAGAGAGCGCCATATCAACAAAGCCTAATTCAACTTGACAGTGCAACACTGTCGAGTGTAAAGTTATACAATTTTTTAAAATATTCTAGCGGCGTCAGATATCCGAGCGAT